>Ga0206911_1037_pt1 | contig 32665 bp, 30 predicted proteins | sample Alteio_BWOrgHeat_74_FD_152956 | JGI IMG/M metagenome (GOLD analysis project Ga0206911, IMG submission 152956) | Enriched cells from forest soil in Barre Woods Harvard Forest LTER site, Petersham, Massachusetts, United States -... | ecosystem: Environmental > Terrestrial > Soil > Temperate forest >...
CTGTACGGTGCTTTGGTGCGGCGAAAGATGCTGCCGGAAGAAGAGTCGCAGATGGCGAAGGTGGTATCGCTGGTGGTGAAGTTCGGTGCATTGTTGTTTGTGCTGAAGCTGCCAGCGACGTATGCGATCGAGATGCAGCTTCTAGGTGGAATCTGGATGGGCCAATTGTTTCCGTCGGTTGTGGTGGGTGTGTTTACGCGGTGGTTTCATCCGTGGGCGTTGTTTGGGGGTTGGGTGGCCGGGATGTCGAGCGGGACTGCGATGGCATTGGCCCTGGGGCTGAAGAGCTCTGTGTATCCACTGCATCTGCCTGCGTTTCTTGGTGGGGGATCGTATGCGATGTACGCGGCAGTGCCCGCGCTGGTGTTAAATCTGACAGTATCTGCAATGTTGACCTTAGTGTTTCGAATCGCAAAGGTAGATGGTGGAAGCGATGTGACCGATTCGGCGGCTTATGTCGGGTAGAGGTGTAGACGACGACACAGCCCCGTGGGGCCAGGGCGCATCTCACGAAAAGGAAACCTCAGGCTAAGGCGGGTTATGAGCAAATCACACGAAGTGCAAGAGACGGGGTCTGGGCGTTCGCTGGCGAAGGGCTTGCTGGCGGGGTTGATTGGCGGACTGGTGGCGACGGCAGCGAAGAATTTTGCAGAGAAAATTTATCCGCCACGAACGCATGGCGAACCGGAACCTCCCAAGTTGCTGGTGGAGAAAATTGCGGGACACGAGTTGGTCGAGTCGCAAAAAGAGGTTGCGACGGAGGCGATTCAATGGGGTTTTGGTGCGCTAACCGGAGCGGCGTATGGAGCGCTGGTAGAGTATTATCCCGCTGCCAGTGTTAGGGACGGTGCCGGGTTTGGGATGGCGCTGAGTTCGCTGACGCATGGAACTGTGCTTCCGGCAATGGGGCTCGCGGCCAAGCCTGAGGATCAGACGTCGCGGGAGCGCACCAGCGAGATGGCCACGCATGTGGTGTATGGAGTGGTGACTGAGACGGTGCGGCGGGTGGTGCGGCGGATGCTTCGGTAGCTTGCTGAAGCGCCACTAAATAGAGGCGTAGGCGTCGAGCCATCGCTGGTTGGCCCAGAGGCGTTCGCCGCCGTCATAGCGCTTGGCAAAATCGCAGATGAGAGTGGCGACCTCGTCGTCGATCTGTGATGCGTAGCCGAGAATGAGGCGACGCTTGTATTCGATCGCTGACTCGACCTGATAGACGACGGGGTTGAGCGGCTCATTAAGTTTGGCGGCGGTGTCGCGCAGGGTGTCGAGATCGGTGGTGGCGCTGGGGTGCGTGGTGGCGTACGGAAGGTCTTCGTAGAAGGCGCTTGAGAGGACAGTTGTGAGATGCATTGCGGCTTCGCGGACGGTGAGGTGATCGACTTGATTTCCCAATGCAGCGGGAAGGACGAGGGTTTCCATCGTTCCGTCGTCGGACAGTTTGGTGAGGGTCTTGCGAATCTTTTCGATGGCAGGATCGGTTGGATTGACCGGGGTGTCGCTTAGCTCTTCGAAGGAACAACGTAGACGGATCGGGGCGTCTTTTAGGTTGAGGTCCATCATGTGGAGGTTTCCCTTGATGCCCTTCGGAAGATTTTGTGTGATGCGACGGAAGAAGTGTTCATCCTCGCGCAGGCGCATGGCGGAAACGTACGAGAGCTCGTCGTTTTCATGGACGAACCCTGCGTCGGAGTATGGGGCGTTCCGGCTGCGGGTGAAGACGTTGAGGACAGTCACGGTGTGGCGCGCGGTGAGCCAGTTTGCGATGGCGATCGAGAGCGAAAAGGCAGCGTCGTCGCGATGCGGAGAGAGTATGAGGACCTTCAGGTGTGGCTCCAAAACTGCTTCACTTCTATTTTACGAGCGTGGCTGCAGGGCTGTGGTCTCTTGTCTGGGACCAGTTGGCGACTAGATTGTCGACGACGATGTGGCCCACACGGTAGGCGGCGTCGAGTGACGGCATGTAGGCGCTGTATTGGCGGACCTTGGTTTCGGCTAGGCTTTCGGCTGCGGTGACGCCGATGCGCTGCTGGTCGAAGTTCGAGGCAGTACGGAGGACAAGGACGCGATTGATGTCGAGCTTGTTCGCCTTTGCGAGCCAGGTGAGCGATTGAAGCGTGCCGGTATCCTCCATGCCGCAGATGGCGTAGGTGCCGCGACCATCAGTCTGGTATTTGACCCAGTCGCGAGCCCACTGGTTGAGCAGCTTTCCGTGCCAGAAGGTGGCGGCGGAAAGATTGTCGCCACGGAGGACGAAGGGTGGGCGGTGAGCAGCCTCTTCCGCGTATTGCATGCGCCGGTCTTTCATCTGCGGAGTGTCGGGGAGTGGCGTGTCTTTCGTGAGGTTGAAGGCCCAGTCAACGAGCTCGGTGTTCAGGTGATAGACGTTGCCATCGTCGCCGAAGCGGGCGGTGCGAGGTTGCTCGTAGGGCGTGGATTTGCCGAGAGGGACGTAGCCGGTCTTCCAGTCGTTGGGGATTTCGCGGGCATCGATCTCGTGGGCGAGGTCCCCGTCGACGATGTAGTCGGACCAGACGGCGGAGCCAAGGGAGCCGATCAACGGATCAATGCCGCCGATCCCGGCGACGAGGAAGTAAGCATGAGTGAGATCGAAGCGAGGGTCGAGGCCAAGCGCCATGATGGTGGCGGCTGTGCGGGCGGTGCCTACTCCGGTGAGGACGCCGAGGACTCCGGTCTTTGGGTTGAGGCGGAGGTCGTGGTATCCCGCGGGAAAGGGGAGAACGGTGTCGAGGTGCTCGCGCTCGACCCAGTACTGGTATTCGCCGGGGGTGTCGCCGGTGTCGGCACCGACTTCGAACATGTTGATGACGACTGCTTTGATTTCGATCGGCTTTTGTTGTGGCTGCGCGAGGGCGCACGGAAGGGTAGCGAGCAGGGATAGGGTCAGAAGTACGCGCATAGGAAATGGTAGCGTACGTCGGGGCTGATGTCGCGTTTGCTCAGAGATAGCTGAGCCACGGATTGCTACTCCGCTGCTTCACTGCGGAATACCAGCGGCAGAGGGGGTACATCGCGATGACCACAAACGCCCAGATCAGGTAGACCAGAGGCAAGATGAGTCCCCAACCGGGTGGCTGGGTGATCGGAAAGTTGGCGATGTCGGGTGATTCGAACATCCAGTGAATGTGGCCGTAGCGCGTGAAACAGACGACAACGGCGAGCAGGTGAATGAGCACGAAGTGCACCAGGAAATAAAACATCGGTACTTTGCCGATGATAAGAGCGGGGTTCAGAATCCGTGGGGTGCGACCGTCCACTCCACAAAGGATTAGCAGCGCTGGGCCAAGCGTCATGAGGAGGAACAGTAGCGACGGCGGGTACTTGGTGGTGTTCAGGAAAGAAAGCGCTGTGTAGATGGGAGTACGCTGCGTCGCCCAGTGCGATGGGTCTCCGTAGATGTTAAGTGCGCGCAGAAGAACGAAGCCAATGGTGAGGCTGATGCCGATACGGAGAAGAAAGCTGCGTCGGCGAGCGGGTGACCATGCGTAGATTTGACCGAGGCCATAGCCTGCGGCGGTGACTCCGACCCAGGGGATGAGAGGGTAGGCGACGAGGACGATGTGTCCGGGGGACGAGAAAATGATGTTGGGGGAGTGCAGAATCGACCAGATCGGATTGTTGGAGCTGATGGAGTCGAGTAGATTGTGCGTGGCAATCATAACGACTCCGAACGCCGTCACCAGGGAAAGCGGGAGATGGACCAGCACCGAAAGTACAATCATTGCCCATCCCAGCGCCCATAGGACGTTGATGACGGTAGTGTGGTAGTCAAAGTTGAACTGCAGGGCCAGGCAACGGAAGAGAACAAGATCCAGAAAGATGAGCCAGAGGCCACGTGTGAAGAGGAACCGCGACAGTTCGGGCCTGGTTCGTTTGCTCAGCGATAGCCAGGAGCCGGTGCCGGTGAGCAGGAAGAAAACCGGGGCACAGAAATGGGTGATCCAGCGAGTGAAGAAAAGTGCAACAGAGGCAGTAGCAAGATTGGTTGGCGAGCCGGGGACGCCGAAGAAGTCGCGGGTGTGATCGAGCGCCATGATGATCATGATGACGCCGCGAAGGAGATCGACTGATTCGAGACGGGAGCGTTTGACAGTGACAGCTTCGGCAGCGGCAGTGGCCATTTGGCGCGTAGTTTATCAAGACGGACGCCTGGCGGGCATCCGAAAGCACGCGGCTATACGCCCTTTTTCATGGGCTCCCAGATAAATTTATGGATCTGAAGGGAGAGGCGTGCAGGGAGGCCGTCGGCGAGCATCCACTCAACGAGCTTACGGGGGTCGAGAAGCATGTTGTCAGCGGTACGCTGAGGGCTGGGGATTTGGACGAAGGCGGGGCTGAGGAGGACCTGTCCGGCTTTTTCATGGACCGCATGTGTGCGGATGAAGTCGCGGGCGAAATCGTAATCTTCGCGGTTGGTGACGACAAACTTTACTTCGTCGTTTTTGGTGAGGGCGTCTAAGTTTTCAAGACGGAAGGTGTTGGCTGCGCTGCCTGCGCCAGGGCATTTGACGTCGACAATCTTGTGGATAGCTTTGGGGACATCGGCAAGCGGGCGCTCGCCACTGGTCTCGATCATCAGCGTGAAGTTCTGGGCGAGCAAGCGGTCCATCAGCAGCAGAAGTTCTTTGGCTTGCAGCATGGGCTCGCCGCCGGTGAATTCTACGAGTGTACAGGGAGCTAGCGCTTTGATCTGCTCCTCGATTTCGCCGAGCGTAAAGGGCTTGCCACCGGTGAACGTGTATTCGGAGTCGCACCAGGCGCAACGGAGGTTGCAGCCGGCGAGGCGGACGAAGATGCAAGGGAGACCGGCGAAAGAGGACTCGCCCTGGACGGATTTGTAGAGTTCGATGAGGTGCATTGCGGGGCGGCTTACTCGTAGTAGCGGGCGAAGCTGGTGTCGGTTTCGTAGAGGGTGCAGTCTTTCACGGTGACGCGGCCATTGGTCATCTCGTGGAGCTGCAACTTGGTCTTGTCGTAGAAGTAGCGAGCGAGGTTTTCTGCCGAGGGGTTGAGCGTGGTGAAGGGCTCGAGGTCGTTGATCATCTTGTGGTCGAGGTAGTCGACGACGGGGCGCATGACCTGCTTGAGGAGTTTGAAGTCAAGGAGGAGCCCGGCTTCGTCAAGATCATTACCCTGAAGAGTGATGAAGACCTTGTAGTTATGGCCGTGCGGGTTCTCGCACTTACCGCGATAGTTGCGTAGGTAGTGGCCGGAAGAAAACCCGGCTTCTACAGTTACTTCAAACATGACTCTGGGGTCCCTTCGGTTGCCGCGTCTGGAATTTAGATGGGAACGGAGAAGGCGCGGCTTCAACTTATCCCGTACTTCGATTGTACTGTTTTATCCGTCGTTTTACCGTTTGCGCTTCGCTCGACGGGCTTCTTCGGCGCGGCGCTCTGCCTGCTCGAATAACGAGGACAGGATGCCGGCGAGCGCGACCAGTAGGCCGACGACCAGGAAACCCAGGCCCATCGTACGCCAAAGTGCAACATCGCCGGGCGAACCGGGCTGCCGCGCGATGTTGGTGTAGGCGATACCGCAGGAGACCAGAGCGAAAAGGATGAGACTGCCGGCGAGAATGTAAAGGTTGCGTCCCATGGCGATAAGTTCATTTTATTTTATGGCTTGCGACTTTTCGTATTCCAAGTAGAATTATCCGACTCCCCAATAGCTGAACGAGAGAGAGCGCATTGCGCAGCGACTGCGAACGTGCACGACGGAGCCCTGTGCCATGACCTCCACCACAATTACGGTGCGAGAGGTTGCGCGTACCGGGAAGACAACATTCGCTGCGACTCGGGCCGGCGCCGTCCTGTTAGGGGCGCTCCTGATGACCTGGCCAGCATTCTTTAACGGCTTTCCGCTGCTTTATCCGGATTCGATGACCTATCTTGGCGATGGGCCTGTCGTTGCAAGAGCGATATTCCTGCATCAAACGGCGAGCTATTACGGAATGCGTTCGTTCTTCTACAGCCTGGGAATTCTACCATTGCACTGGAACGTCACGGCATGGCCCGTTGTTGCGCTCCAGGCGATTTTGATGGCCTATATGCTGTGGCTTGTTGTGCGATCGATTGTGCCGCGACGGACGGCGACCTACTACCTCATTCTGATTGCGGTGCTCAGTGTGACGACAAGTCTGAGCTGGTTCGTCAGTTTGGTTATGCCGGACATTCTCGGACCGGCACTGTATCTCACGTTCTACCTTTTGGTGTTCGCGCCGGAGACCCTCTCACGTGCCGAACGACTGACCATCGACGGGATCGCGTGCTGGGCGGTGACATCGCATGCGACGCACATGATGCTCGGAGTTGGACTGTGGGCGGTTCTAACGCTGGTGATGGTAGCTCAACGATCGACAAGGCGGCGGGTTTTTCGTGCGGTCGGCGAGATGGCGATCCTTCTTGCGATTGCGGCAACTGCGCAACTAACGTTGCATGCGTATCTCTACGGCACGCCTTCGTTGAACGGCGAGCGGCCTACATATTTGACTGCGCGCCTGGTCGCCGATGGCACGGGGCTACGGTACCTTGAGCAGCACTGCGGAACAGAGAAGTGGATTCTCTGTGACCGCGTCCGGAATCTTGCTGGAGACGCGGACCACTTCCTCTGGGATCCGGATGGAGGTTGGGGAGGAGCCTCTGCCGATGAGCAAAAGCAGATGCGACGCGAGGAGATGGCGTTTGTGCTGGCGACGATTCGTGCCTATCCGCGCGAACAGTTTGCCAGATCAGCCAGTGCCTTCTGGCAGCAACTCAAGACCTTCGGCATCGAGGACCTCGATCCGAGCAGTTGGGTCGCGGAGCAATTTGACGAGGTGTTTCCCGGGGCGAAGTCGAACTATCTTTCGAGTCGGCAGGTGCGAAACGCTTTGCATATCGAGGGCTTCACCGCGTTCCACATCTGGGTGGTTCGATCGTCTCCGGTTTTGATGCTTGCGTTTGTTCCCGTGGTTTGGTGGCGCACTTCTCCGAGACTGCTTGGGTTAGGCGTTGTGATTGTCTCGGTCGTAATCGCCAATGCGTTTGTCACCGGAACGATGTCGATGGTGGATGAACGTTATGGGAGCCGAGTGATTTGGCTTGTCCCCTTTTGGTTTGGTCTGTTTTTGATGGATCGTGTCTCTGCGCGCGGGAGGAATGCCACTCAAGTTCAGAGTCGCGCAGAGAAGAACTTCTCGACGTCGGTGATGTCCTGAGTGAGGCGGTAGGGCGGAAGCGATTCGAGAAAGATGCGGCCGTAACGCTGGCGTTGAATGCGGGAGTCAAGGAGCATGAGAACACCACGGTCGTTCAGGCTGCGGATGAGGCGACCGAAGCCTTGCTTGAGTGTGATGACCGCGTTGGGGACCTGGTAGTCGAAGAAGGGTTTGCCGCCGAGAGCTTCGATGGCCTCCATGCGGGCCTCGACGACAGGGTCGGATGGGACTGCAAAGGGGAGGCGGTCAATGATGACGCAGCTAAGCTGCTCGCCCTGGACATCGACTCCCTGCCAAAAGGACGAGGTGCCGAAGAGGACCGCGTTGGGTGTGTCGCGGAACTGCTGTAGGAGCACGTGGCGCGGTGCGGTGCCGTGCAGGAGCAGCGGGTAAGGGAGTTCGGCAAGCAGGCGTTCATATGTGTTGCGCATCTGCGTGTAGCTTGTGAAGAGGCAGAAGGCGCGACCCTTTGTGATCTCCAAGACGCGGCGGATGCGCTCGGCCGCCTTCTCGGGAAAGTCTGGCTCGCGTGGGTCTGGCATATTCGGCGGGAGGTAGAGGAGCGCCTGTTGTTCGTAGTTGAAGTGAGACGGGACTACGAGCTCACGAGTGGAGGTGAGGCCGAGACGGCGGCGGACGTGGTCGAAGCCTCCGGAGACAGTGAGCGTGGCGGAGGTGAGGATGACGGAGTTGTAGTTGTCGAAGAGCGTTGAGGTGAGGAGTTCCGAGACGTCGATCGGGGTGGCTTGCAGATGGGTGTGAAAGGCGGCGTGCGCTGCGCCGCGAGCCAGATTGCGGACCCCTCCGGCAGCGCGACGCTCAATCCAGAAGACGGTGTTGCGATCGGGAGATTCAAGAAGAAAGGTGAGGTGGGCTCGGATATCGGCGGCCCGTTTGCGAAGGCCGGGAGACTCCTCGACGTTCTTCAAGTGCTCTAGTTCCCCTTCCAGACGAGTGAGGGCGTTGGTGACTCCAGTGTAGTAGTCGCCGCTCTCTTCGAGGAAGGCCTCGCGGTTGTGGAAGGGCATGCGGCCTGCTCCACCCGGAAGCCCTGATACCTCCATCGGGAGAATGGCGAAAAACATGCGCGAGCGGTCTTTGAGGATGGCGCAGGCGCTTTCGATGGCTGAGGTGCTGGCTTTCTTTGCCTTCAGCATCAGGTCGACGTCGCGGATAAGTTCGTCGACGCGTTGGTTCGAGAGGCCGATGCCGAAGTAGTTCGAGGCGACTTCTTCGAGCTCGTGGGCCTCGTCGAAGATGACTGCGGCAGCTTCGGGAAGTATGCCGGCGTCGGGAGCATTCGCCGCCTGCTGTTTGATGCTGAGGTCGGCGAAGAAGAGGTGGTGATTGACGATGACGATGTCCGACTCAAGCGCTTTGCGGCGCATCGTGGTGATGAAGCAGCGCTCCCAGTCGGGGCAGGTCTGGCCGAGGCACGCTTCGGTGCGGGCGTCGAGCTTCTGCCAGAGCGGAGAAGACTCAGGGAGAGCATCAATCTCCGCGCGGTCGCCGGTTTCAGTAGTCTTCTCCCACTGCGCAATGTGGTGGAACTGATTGATCTCTTCGAGGCCGTGCAGGAGCGGGTTATCGCGCAGAGCGTAGAGCTTGTGGCGGCAGAGATAATTCGCACGGCCCTTCATGTAGCAAACCTTCAACGGGCCAAGGAGAGACTCGAGGAAGGGGACGTCCTTGAAGAAGAGCTGCTCCTGCAGGTTTTTCGTGCCGGTGGAGATGATGATGCGTTGCTGACGCTCTCGGGCCAGGCGTAAAGCGGGCAAGAGGTAGGCGAGGGTTTTGCCGGTACCGGTGCCGGCTTCGACGATGAGGTGCCGCTTTTCCTTGAATGCGGATTCGATGGCTCGGGCCATCTCGTACTGGCCGCGACGATGTTCAAAGGCGAGGCTGGAGCGGGAGAGAATGCCTCCGGGCGCGAAAAAGTCATGCAGATTCGGGAGATTCTCCGGGGGGGAAGGCGTGATCGAGATGGGAGCCGTGGTGGACAATGTGCGGATTGCTTGCGGTTCTTGCGGCACAGAAGCAGTGCAATTTCTATAATAGAGGGGATAGCGAATAAATAGCGTAATGCCTGGCCGCCTGGATGCGAGCGCGGGAGAAAGTTGGACGTTCCGTGGCCCAGAGAGACGACAAGAAGAGGTTAGGCAAAAAGCACAGGCAGGCGAGCACTCGTCCCAAGAAAGGGCGAGCGCCGAAGTCAACGCCGACCACAGGCGCGGTGGATCCCCGGAAGAGGAAGCTGCTCTCGACCAAGCGGGCGGCGGCGGAAAAGCTGAAGCGGGTGACGAAGCAGTCTCCGGAGAGAGAAAAACGAAAGGCGATTCGTGGAGACGCTCCGGTGCGGACTCCAAAAGGCACCCCGCCCCAATCAAGGCCAGTGCGTCCGGCGGATGGGATTGTGGGACGGCAGACGCCGCGGTCGTCGAACGTTGCCGGGCGCGAGCGGATCGAAGAAGAAGACTGGCGCGATATCGAACTGCTTGCCGCTCAGATGGTCACCGAGACCGAGAGCGCCGAGGCTCGGGAGCTGCCGCTGATTGCAGTTTGCGGGCGGCCCAATGTGGGGAAGAGTACATTGTTCAACCGGCTAACTGGATCGCGGCGATCGATCGTTGGCGATGAGCCGGGGATTACGCGGGACCGCATCTACGGCGAGATTGAGTGGATGGGGCGTGAGGCGCGGATCGTCGACACGGGGGGAGTGGTACCGGATGATGAGGCGCTGATTCCGGCGGAAATCTTCCGGCAGGCGCAGGTGGCGCTTGAAGAGGCGAATGCGATTGTGATGGTTGTGGACGGGCGAACGGAATTGGCTTCGCCTGACCTTGAACTGGCACGGTTGTTGCTGCGCGGTGGGAAGCCGGTGTTTCTCGCGGTCAACAAGATGGACACCGAAGCGATGCAGGTGCAAGCGGAGAACTTCCGGCGGCTAGGGTTCAGGAATGTGCTGCCAATCTCGGCGGAACATGGCAGCGGCATTGGCGATCTGCTGGATGTTGTGTTCGATGTGCTGCCAGAGCCCGAGGTGGTGATCGAAGAGCCTGTAGTGATGTTGACCGAGAGTGACGAGATCGAGGAGGATGCGAATGGCCCGGACTATTCCGTTGCCGCGGGCGCTTCCATCGAACCGGCAGCGAAGCGCGCCCGGAAGCTGCGCTCGCATGGCGAGTATGAGAGCCGCGAGACCAAGATCGCCATCATCGGGCGGCCGAACGTCGGCAAGAGCACGCTGCTGAACGCGCTGACAGGAACGCAGCGGGCGATCGTGTCACCGATTGCCGGAACGACACGCGATGCGGTGGATGAAGTCGTGGAGCGCGATGGACATGCGTTCCGGTTTGTCGATACGGCGGGCATTCGCAGGAAGGGCAAGACGAAGCTGATGGCGGAGAAGCTGTCAGTGATTATGGCGCGGAAGCATTTGGAGGCTGCCGATGTGTCGCTGCTGGTGATCGACGCGACGGAAGGTGTGGCCGCGCTGGATGCGAACATTGGCGGGTATGCGCATGAGAGCGGACGCTCGGTGATTATCGTCGTCAACAAGTGGGACCTGATGACCAGGACGGGAAAGGATGGGAAGCGGTTGTTTGATGGCAAGCCGCCCGCCGACCAGAAGCTGTATGAGCAGGATGTTCGGGACAAGCTAAAGTACTTGGATTATGCACCGTTGTTGTTCATCTCGGCTGCCGATGGGAAGAACATCGAGCAGGTGTTCAAGAAGGTTGAGTTGGTTGCGCGAGAGCGACGGAAGCGCGTTACGACTGGGCAGATGAACCGGTTTCTGGAGAAGGTGGACTTCCAGAAGGCTTCAGTGCCGATGAACAAGCGCGTGAGGATTTACTACATGACGCAGGCTGCTGTGGCTCCGCCAACGTTTGTGCTCTTCACCGATAAGGACATCAAGTTGCACTTTTCGTTTGAGCGATTTCTTGCGAATCAGATTCGCGAGACCTTCGGGTTTATCGGCTCGCCGATCTGGTTCAAGGTGAAGGCGCGCAACAAAAAGAAGGAAGCGTAGCCGGAAAAATTGAGATTGCGTTACGAGAGGGCAGGCATCGGCGGAGGCGCGATTGGTGGCGGCTCCGGGCTCGGCGGCTGCAGCAGGTTGCCGATGACCGGAATGCGTCCTCCAAGGAAGTAGAGTGCGTAGGCCTGATAGAAGGTCAGCACGGCGCACATGATGCAGATGATGGCGCCGAGAAAGACCACCAGGAAGACGAGGCCGAGTAAGCCGAATGTGATGTACATCACCGCAGTGCCGAATGGGCTGCTCTGATGCAGCAGGAACCACAGTGCAGCGGCCACTCCTCCGAGCGGGAGGCAGAGAATCAGCATGCAGATGACGATGCAGAACTCTGCAACGATTCCAGCGACGATGGTCACAACGAACTTCATGAAGAGGTAGAACAAGAAACTGCCGGGCTCGTTGCGAATGAGAGTTGACGCGCTGCTTAGTGCGTCCCCGACCGTCGCGTCCTCGAACAGGAGAAACGGCAGCACAAAATCCCGCATCGACCAAATCGCGAGCAGCACGATGAGAACGACAGCAAAGGCCAAAAGGAAGATGAGCACAAAGCTTCCGAGGAATGCAGGAGCCGGAGGCTGAGCGTTGCTGCGAGGCAATGACCGCACAAGATAGATGAATGGAACTACCAGGATTGCGCAGACGATGAAGATTGCGAAGAAAGCAGCGACTTTGAAGCCGATCCAGCGCCAGGTGCGCGACGCGGTGCGATGCCATACTGGTGCGACGAGTGTGGTTCGGGTGGCAACCAAGTCCATCAGGACAAGCTGCATGCGCGAGGAGAGGTAGATTAGCGCAAGCCCAACGAGGATACCGACCACTGCGATGGCGACGAAGACGGCTACCATCATCGAGGTGATCCCTCCCGCGACCCCACCTATTCCGGTCGAGTGAGCAGGAGCGGGGTTTCCTCCGGGAGGAAAGATGAACTGCGCGCCCATCTCCGCAAGAAGCGCGACAAGACCGAGTTTGAGCCACAATCTCAACGAAAACGGCCGCAACAGAGCTTTGGTGTGCTCGATCGCGGGTGAGATCGCTTCTGTCGCGGAAAGAGGGATCATAGGGTGCGCACTGAGCGTACATCAGCTCCGGCGTTGGACAAAGAGAATTCTGTGAGGCCCGCGAGCCATGCGTTCCAGGCCTCGAGGGCGCGGTCGCATTGAATGCGGTGGCGCTCCTTTTTATCGCGGATTTTCTTGCGGAGGTCTTCTTCGAGCGGGGGGAGGAGATCGAAGGTGATGTTCGCGGGTTGGAACTTTTTTGTTTCGGAGTGGGTGATGTAGTGGGTGAGGCTGCCGTTGGCGCTGAGGCGGGGCGCGGGGGTGGGGGTCTGACCGTTGGCGATGGCGGCAGCGTAGATGCCGGCCTGCATACCGGAGGCGATCGATTCGGTGTAGCCTTCGACGCCTGAGAGCTGGCCCGTGATCATGATGGTCGGGTGAGCCTTGAGCTGGAGGGTTTCGGTGAGCAACGACGGGGCATGGATGTAGGTGTTGCGGTGGATCTGGCCGTAGCGCAGAAAGGTGGCGTTTTCGAGGCCGGGGATGAGTTTCAGGACGCGGTTCTGCTCGCCGTATTTGAGGTGGTTCTGGAAGCCGACGAGGTTGTAACTGTCGGCGCGGAGGTTTTCCTGACGGAGTTGGACGACCGCGTAGGGCCAGCGGCCGGTCTTGGGGTCGGTTAGGCCGACTGGCTTCATGGGGCCAAAGCGCAGGGTGTCGCGGCCGCGCCGGGCGGTCTCTTCGATTGGGAGGCAGCCTTCGAAGTATTGGAGCTTTTCGGGAGTTCCGGTGGCGGGGAATCTCTCCCAGTCCTTGGCGTCGACAGCTTCGGCGGCGGCGAGGGCTTCGATGAAGCGATCGTACTCTTCCTTGGTAAAGGGGCAGTTGATGTAGTCTGCGGAGCCCTTGTCGTAGCGGGCGGCGAAGTAGACCTTGTCCATGTCGATAGTGGTGGCGTCGACGATGGGTGAGATGGAGTCGTAGAAGGCGAGATGGTCGGAGCCGGTGAGACGCTGGAGTTCGGCGGCGAGTGCAGGGCTGGTGAGGGGTCCTGAGGCGAGGATCGTGATTGTGCCGGAATCGTCTGAATTCGAACTGCCTGGGTCGAGGCGGGTGACTTCCTCGCGGTGGACGGTGATGCGGGGTTCGGCAGCTATGCGAGCGGCGACGCGTTTGGAGAACTCGACGCGGTCGACGGCGAGGGCGTGGCCCGCGGGGACAGCGGTAGCGTCGGCTTCGGCGAGGAGGATGCTGCCGGCTCGGCGCATCTCTTGTTTGAGGAGCCAGGGGGCGGTGTTTTCGGACTCGGACTTGAGGGAGTTCGAGCAGACGAGTTCGGCGAAGTCGGAGGTCTGGTGAGCCTCGGTAGAGCGCGTTGGGCGCATCTCGTAGAGGTCGACTTCGCAGCCTCTTTTTGCGGCCTGGAGGGCGGCTTCGGGTCCGGCGAGACCGCCGCCGATGATCCGGATACGCTTGGTTGTCATGGCTCCCCCTCCTCCCCCTGTTTTGTGTCAAAGTCTAAGAAACAAACGACTTGCCTCCGGACTTGACTTGCAAGTTATTGATTCCAGGAGAAACACGACGCAAAGTCTTCCATTCACAGGACTTATCTGCGATACCGCAGGGTGAAGTGACTGGATTTTAGTCTTGCCCCCTGCTTCCAATTATAACGGCTGCGTCAAGCGTTTGAGATGCGACGCCCAGGGTCAGGCAGCCACCAAAGACGCGAAGTTTCTTTGCGCGCGGGTCTCCGAACGTCCTCTCGGTATAACCCATTTGTGGAGTAGGTGGATGATTGCGTGTCGTCCATACTGACCTGGGAGGTCTCCCATGGAAACGGCACTATTAGATGTTTTTGAGCAGGCCCGCAAAGTAGTCGAGGATGCGGACCGCAAGATCGCAGAAGAAGAAGAACGGCGCAGAGAGGCCGAGCGAACAAAGCTTGTGGAGTTGCTGAGCGCTCGCATCGAGGAGGCGTTCGACTTCACCAGCAAGGAAAAGCTGGAGTTGGAGCCGCGTTACGACGTTCTGGACGGCGCTGGGGTCGTCGAGTTTGTGATCAGGAGCATGCGCGCCATCTTTCTGCTGTCCGCAACTGAAAGCAACCGGTGGACGCTTCGGGTGGTAGAAGACGGCCACAAGCCGCTGCTGCTTTGCGAGTTTCAGGGCGGGACGAAGGGTGACCAACCGTCCCAGCGTCTGGCCGCGGCACGCATCGTGACGATGATCGGCAACTGGGTTCAGAACGCCAACGGCCCGCAGGTTGTTCCGGCCACAAAACCGCCGGCGAGATGGCAGGATCGCATCGAGCTGAAGAACGAGGGTAGGAACGAGGCTCGGAATGAGTCCAGGCCCGAGCCGACATACGGAACTATGGGTAAGTTTCTCGGCTGCTAGTTGGTGGTTTCAACGACGTAACGCCGCACTATTTCGACAGTCCGGCGAGGGCCGTCAGTGCTTCCCCGGAGACTTGCATCCCCTTCCACTCGGATTTCATGACCGCTCCAAGTTGGTGATAGAAGTCGATCGATGGAGTATTCCAGTCGAGAACGCTCCATTCGAAGCGCGGACAGCCTTCGGCTACGGCGATAGCTGCGACCCGCGTGAGGAGCGCTTTGCCGATTCCCTTCCCACGATGTTCGGGGTTGACATACAAATCTTCAAGGTAGATGCCGGCGTGGCCGCGCCAGGTGGAGTAGTTGTAGAAGTAGAGTGCGAAGCCTGCGGACGTTGTTGTGTTCGCATCCGTCAGTTCGGCGATGATGCAGTTGAAACGTTTGACAGAGCCGAAGCCGTCGCGGAGTAGGTCGGCCTCGGTGGCGAGGACGGCGTCGGGTTCGCGTTCGTATTCGGCGAGGTCGTGGATGAATTGCAGTATCTGCGGGACGTCGGCGGGGGTGGCGGGACGGAGATTAAGGGATTCCATTGTTGACGACAGATTAGTCGATTGTGCGCTGTTGTCGTGGATGCGCGCCGAAAAAATACAGGGGTCCTTCCCCTTCGACAAGCTCAGGGTCAGGATGACGGCGTAAGACGAAATGTCGATGCGGCCGGCCTACTGGGTGGTCTTTGGGTTGGCTGCGGGGTTTGCGGCGAGCCATTTCTCAAAGGGGATGTTGAAGTCGAAGAGGTCCTTCTTGTTGCCATCTTTGTCCGCCACGGTGTGGACCATCTTGATATAGATCTCGGCGCCTTTGAGAGGGTATTCGTCGAGTTGGCGGACGTCGTAGAAGAGATAGCCAGCGAGAGTACTGTGCGGTTTGACGGTGGTGGTGCTGAAGCCGAAGTCGGTCTCATCCTGGGTGATCTGCTTATCGACGGGCTTGTCGTGGAGCGTGATGGGCGGCAGAGGCAGGGGCAGAGGGACCTGGCGGCCCTTGGTGCCCTTGGTGGAGAAGAGGCGGCGCTGGATGTCGTCGTCGGTGGCGGCGGGAATCTTGTCGTTGTTGATGGAGATGAACTGGATGCGGGCGTCGTCGAGAGAGAGTGCGGCGTCGCTGTCGTTGGTGAAGATGACGCGGACGGGGATGAAGCCGTGCTGGATGTAGGGGAGGCGGAAGAAGTCGCAATCCTTGGGATCGTTGCAGGGTTCGGCGGCGACAGTGACCTGCTCTTTGGGATGCGGATCGAAGGCGGCGTACTCGTTCGCTGGCTTAGCTGGCGGGGCTTTTCTGGGCTTGTCTGATGCAAAAGCAGTAACCGCCAAGAGACACGTTGTAGTAACCACCAGGGGCAGAATCTTGGGAGATCGATAGGACTTCATGGGCAAGTTGATTATCATCTTCGCTGGCGCACCCGGTAAAGCGAGGGAATGTAACAGTGATGATTATTTACAGCTCGCTGCTGCTGGCTGTCCTGGTAGTGGGGGCGCCGTACTGGTTGATGCGGATGGCGACCAGTGGGCGATATCGGGCGGGGCTCAGAGAGCGCTTTGGGCTGGTGCCGGAGGCGCTGCGCGCGGTGGTGGCGAGGCGCAGGGTGGTTTGGGTTCACGCGGTGAGCGTGGGTGAGGTGTTGGCTGCCTCGCGGTTGGTTGCAGAGTTGAAGGCGGCGCTGGGTGATGGCTGGGTGATTGTTATTTCGACGACGACGGCGACAGGGCAGGCGCTGGCTCGAGAGCGCTTCGGTGCGGAGTGCGTCTTTTTTTATCCGCTCGATATTGGCTGGGCGGTGAGGGCATATTTGAAGGCTCTGCGGCCGCGGATGCTCGTGCTGATGGAGAGCGAGCTTTGGCCGCGGATGCTGGTCGAGTGCTCGAAGAACAAGGTGCCGGTTGCGGTAGTGAACGCTCGCGTCTCCGACAGGTCGTTTCCGCGATACATGCGGCTGCAGCGGCTGTGGCGGCCTTTTTTTGAAATGATTTCGCTGTTTCTTGCACAAGATAGACAGACAGCGGAGCGGTTGGTAAAGATTGGTGCGCCTGCGGAGCGTGTAAAGGTGATGGGGAATTTGAAGTACGACGTGCGCGCGCCGAAGGAGAGCCGGGTATCCGAGTTGATTCGTGAAGCGGTGGGGGCGCGGCCGTTGGTGGTGGCGGGTAGTACCGTGGAAGGGAAGGACGATGCAGAAGAACCTGCATTGATGGAGCACTGGGCCTCGGTCTTGAAGGCGGTTCCAGAGGCGGTGATGGTGGTAGCTCCAAGGCATCCTGAACGGTTTGACGCGGCATACTCCGTGATGAAAGCGCAGGGCACGGTGAGAGCGACGGAGTTGCTCGGGGGCACGGCTGCACCGGTGGCGAGGGGTGGAACCATTCTGCTGGATACGATTGGGGATCTGGCAGCACTATACGAATTGGCGGATGTCGCCTTTGTCGGCGGAAGCCTGGTACCGAAGGGAGGGCACAATCCGCTGGAGCCCGCGCAGTTTGGCGTGCCGGTTGTGATGGGGCCTTCCTATGAGAACTTTCGCGATGTGGTGGAACGGATGCGAGCGGCGAATGGGATTGTGATCGTCGAGAATCGCGAAGGATTTGAGACTGCGCTGATCGAGCTACTGACGAATCGCGAGGCAGCTTCGGCAATTGGGAAGAATGGCCGAGAGGTCTTTGAGGCGCAGGCGGGAGCGACAGCGGGAAGCGTACAGGCCCTGATGGAGTTGCTGAAGGAGACACCGGTGACGCAGCCATGAACGCGCGACGACCATGGCTGACGCCGTTCGCTCCGCTATACGGTGCTGTGCTCGCGGTGAAGCGGCAGTTGTTTCAAAGGGGGTGGCTGAAGCAAAACCACCTGGAGAGCATCGTGATCAGCGTGGGGAGCGTCTCGGCGGGAGGCGCGGGCAAGACGCCGATGGTGCTGATGCTGGCGACGATACTTCGGCATCGCGGTTATGCGGTGAGAATTTTGACGCGAGGCTATAAGCGGGCTTCAAGCAACACGACGCGCGTGGAGCCGTTTGACGATGCGGCGTGGTTTGGAGATGAGCCGGTGTTGTTGGCGCAGCGCTCTGGGGTGCCCGTCTTTGTGGGCTCGGACCGGTACAAGGCGGGCGTTCTAGCGGAGAACTGGGAGCCGACCGGAAAGCTTGTGGTGCATCTGCTCGATGATGGATTTCAGCATCGGCAACTCGCTCGCGACGTCGATATTGTTCTGCTGACGCAGGCGGATGTGGAGGACACGCTGCTTCCGGCGGGGAATCTGAGGGAGCCGCTGGAGGCCGTGGCTAAGGCGGATATCATCGTGCTGCGCGAGGAGGAGGCTGCTGCGCTGCGTCGCGTGGTCGCAGGGTTGAGCGAGGAAAAGAAAAAGCCTGCGGTGTGGGTGATTCGGCGCAACCTGAGCCTGGGAGAGGGCGGCGAAGTAGCCTTGCCAACGAATCCGCTTGCGTTCTGCGGCATTGCGCGGCCGGAGAGCTTTACGAAGATGCTTGCAGCACACGGTTATGAGCCGGTGGACAGCATGTTCTTTCCAGATCATCACGCGTATGACGACGGCGACCTGTACCGATTGCTGGAACGCGCGCGGCAGGTAGAGGCGAATGGATTTGTTACGACGGAGAAGGATGCCGTGAAACTGACGCCGGTACTGCGCGATCGTCTGGAGACGCTGGGGCCCGTCGTGGTGGCGCGGCTTAGCGTGGAGCTGATCGACGAGCAGGAGTGCCTGTCGCAGCTTGTCGGCATGGTGGGACGGCTGGACCGGCGCAAGCACTGATTGTGCTGCACATAGCGGGCTGCGTGAGAAAATTGATGCTTGGCCACGGAACCCACTTTGTCGCACGATGCTGCCGCGCCCCGGGGGGATCGTCCTCTTCGCGTGCTTATTGTTCGGATCGGTGCGATGGGGGATGTGCTGCATGCGATGCCAGCGGTATCGGCGCTGCGCGAAAAGCATCCGGAGTGGATGATCGGGTGGGCGATTGAGCCGGCGTGGCGTGAATTGCTGCAGGCCGAGAGCGAGGTTAACGATGTTGCGTGGAAATTCTCGGGGCGCGACTCGCGGCGGCCGCTGGTGGATTTGTGGACTTCTGTGCCGACGAAGGAATGGAAGCGGCGACCGGTTTCACTGAGCACGCTGCGGGATATCAAGGCGTTGCGGCGGGAGCTGCTTGGGGACCGGTACGATATTTGCGCCGATATGCAAGGCTCTGTACGGTCGGCGGTGGTGGGGCGGATGGCGCGCGCGCGAGAGTTTGTTGGGCCTGCGGAGCCGCGGGAGGCGCCTGCGGCTTGGTTTTATCGGCGAAAGGTCAGGGTCAACGCGGCGCATGTGGTCGAGCAAGGTTGTGAGCTTCTGGGCGCGTCAGTGGGAGAGACGCTGAAGCCCGCGAAGGTTACGTTGCCGGTCGATCCAGCGGCGGAGCAATGGTGTGATGCGCTGCTGGCCGGCTCCCGGAAAAGGTTTGCGTTGATGGCGCCCACCGCTGGATGGGGCGCGAAGGAGTGGCCGCCGGAACGGTACGGCGCGGTGGCGGCTGCTTTAGGGCGTGCGGGGATTCGCACGCTGGTGAATGCTGCGTCGACCGAGGACGCCGCAGGGAGACGTGTCGTGGAGACGAGCGGCGGATCGGCTACGCTGGTTCCATGCTCTGTCGGACAGATGATTTCCGTGGTTCGAAGGGCAGCGGTGGTGATCGGTGGCGACACAGGCCCGCTACATCTGGCGGCTGCACTGGAGCGACCCGTCGTTGGTCTATACGGGCCGACCGACCCGGCGCGAAATGGGCCTTATGGGACGCAGGCTCGGGTGCTGCGGCACAGTTCAAGCCGTGTGGATCACGCGCGCAACCGGGAGACGGAAAAAGGGCTGATGCAGATAACGGTCGACGAAGTGGTTGAGGCGGCGTTGGAACTGATGCAAGCGGGACAGGGTAAGGTGAAGGCGTGAAGGAACGGGCATGAGCGAACGAACCGGTTGGCAGAAGATCGCGAGGCGCATACGGGTTCCATTGGGATTCGTCTTTGCCGGTGTCTTTCTGTGGATGGCACATCCGACCTGGAAGACGATGCTTGTGAGCCTGATTCTGGTCGTGCCCGGGGTGTGGCTGCGGGCGTATGCCGCCGGCTATGTTCGTAAGAACGCCGAGCTTACCCGGACTGGCCCCTACGCCTATACGCGGAATCCGCTGTACCTGGGGTCGACGATGATCGCCTTCGGATTTGCTTTGGCGGCGGGGAGTCTGGTCGTTTTTGTGGCGCTCGCAGTGATGTTTGCCGCGATCTATCTCCCAACAATCCGGTCGGAGGAACTCTATCTGCGAGAGCACTTTGCGGGGTTTGACGAATATGCCGAGAAGGTTCCCCGGTTGTTGCCGCGGCTGACGGCGGCCGAGTTTCCGGCCAACGAAAACGCCAGCGGGGGCAGGTTTTCTGCCGACCAGTGGCGGCACCACCGCGAGTACAATGCTCTAATGGGTGCCGGTGCGATCTATTTAGCGCTGGCGGTCCGGCTTTATCTGCAGCATCATTAGGTGAATCCGCGCTAAGGCGTGGAGGCCGGGGCGAAACCGCCCACATTTAACCCGCGCGAGTGGCTGCCCTTTGCTGAAGCTTGACCGTACTCTCCCGTTGATTCTTTTGATGTTGTGCAGCATGGGCCCTCTTCCAGCCGGGGCCCAGTTGCTGGGCCTAACACCGAAACCGCCACCAGTGGTCATTCCGACTCTTCAGCCGCCACATCCCGATTTTGTCTTCCCTGCCAAACAAACCCTGACGTTCACTGTGGACTGGCGAGTGTTCACGGCTGGCACCGCGGTATTTCAGATAGAGCAGGAGGGGACGGTCCAGAAGATTTCAGCGTCGGGTGGCTCGGTCGGGGCGGTGACCATGCTGTTCCCAGTGGTCGACAAGTTTCAGGCGGGGTTCGATACCAAGACGGGCTGTTCGACCGGTTTCAGCAAGCAGCTGCAGGAGGGTCGCCGTAAGATATCGAGCGATCTAACGTTCGACTATGCACAGGGCAAGCAGAAGCAGGTGGAGAAGAACCTGGTGAAGGGAACGTCCAAGGATCAGACGGCCTCGATCCCGGCTTGCGTGACGGACTCGCTGTCCGCCATTTTTTATGCCGCGTCGCAGCCTATGGTCGTGGGCCAGACCATTCGGTTTCCACTTGCAGATTCCATGCGAACCGTCACCGTGACGATGAAGGTGGAGGCGAAGGAAGAGATCAAGACGCCCGCGGGAACCTTTCAGACGATTCGCGTGGAACCCACCGCGGACGAGGGCGTCGTAAAGAATCGCGGCAACATCTGGGTCTGGTACACGGACGACGCGCGGCATATGCCGGTGCAGATTCGAGCGCATCTCTTCTGGGGAACCATTACGGCGCGCCTGCAATCGTACGAGGACAAGTAGCGCAGGATGGGAACACTGATGACAGAAGCAATTGTGGATCCGGATAAGTTCGTCACCGTAGGCAAGTTCCTCGAGCCGACCAATGCCCAGATGGCGAAGGGCGTACTCGAGTCGGCGGGGATCGAATGTTTTCTGCAGGGAGAGAACGCGAACAGCCTGCTTGCACTGGCCTTTCGTGCCCGCCTGCTGGTGCACAAGAAGGACGAACAGACCGCCCGGGAGCTCCTTGGCGCCGCGGGGGACGAGACGGAAGACGAGCAAAGAGAGCTGGAAGCGGGCGATGATGAAGGCTGAAACGGCACGGCCGCGCGCTGTGGTCTGCCTTTCGGGCGGGATGGACTCCAGCGTCTGCGCGGCGCTGGCGGCGCGGGACTACGAGGTGTATGCCATCCACTTCAGCTACGGGCAGAGGACCGAGGCGCGGGAGTTACGCTCGGCTGAGGAGGTGGCGCGGATCGTCGGCGCGCGCGAGTTTCTGCCGCTGAAGATCGACCTGTTCAGGCGTATCGGCGGATCGGCGTTGACCGACCATACAATTGCTGTCCCGGCGGCGTCGGCGAATGAGGCTGAGATCGGCAGCGAGATTCCGGTGACCTATGTCCCGTTCCGCAACGCGCATTTTCTCTCCGCGGCGGTAAGCTGGGCGGAGGTTCTGGGCGCAAAGACGGTGTTTATCGGAGCGGTGGAGCAGGACAGCTCGGGGTATCCCGACTGCCGGCCGGCATACTACGACGCCTTCAATCAGCTCATCAAAACAGGCACGAAGGAGGGCGATATCCGAGTCGTTACGCCGCTGATCACCATGCGTAAAAACGAGATCGTCCGGTTGGGAGTTGAACTTGGCGCACCGTTCCATGTAAGTTGGTCATGCTATTCCGGTGAGACCGAGGCCTGCGGCGTCTGCGAGAGCTGCATTCTGCGACTGAGGGCATTTCGCGAGGCCGGAGCGGTCGATCCCATACCGTATGCGGTCGCGTAAGGGCTGCATTCAGCATCAAATTTTCTGTAGCAAACAGCTTGTTGTGCAACGAAGACTTATGCCCGCGTGGTGGGCCAGGAGAGAGAAGAACATGAAACGTATTGGATTGAAGGTAAGCAGCACGCTGGCAACCGCTCTGCTGGTCGTGGCCGTCATGGTACAGCCGGGCCGCTCCGTGGCGCAGACAATCAAGGAACAGGGATTGGGAGATGCCAGCGTTCATGGCCACGTCACCAATCCTGTCGGCCAGGCGGTTAACCAGGGCGAGGTAAGGCTAACCACCGATAGGAGCTCGCCGCCTGCTGAGCGCAAGTACCAGTACAAGTTTCCCCTCGACCAGAATGGTGATTTCAAAGGCACAGGTATTGCACCTGGAAATTATGTTCTGTTCGTGTTTCAGGGCGACAAGAGCCTCGATTTCATCGAAGGCGTCAACCTAACCAGCGGCGCCGATAAGGTCGTCAACGTCGATATGACGCGCGCGGAGTACCTCGAAAAGATGTCTCCAGAGGACAAGAAAGCGCTCGAAGAATACAAGAAGAAGAATGCCGATATCGCTGCCGCCAACACCAAGATTCAAAGTCTAAATGCCTTGCTGACCCAGGCGCGGGCGGATAACAAGGCGGGCAACTACGACGCAGCAATGACGGCGATGCAGCAGGCAACAGCTGCCAAGCCGGACGAAGGAATTCTCTGGATTACTCTGGGCGACTCACAGTTGGGTGCCGCCGATGCAGCAGCCAAGGCGGCCAAGGCAGCGGGAACATCGCCGACTGATCCCGCCGTCATGCAGAAGTACAACGATGCCGCTGCCTCGTATAAGAAGGGTATCGACCTGAACGCAGCCTCCAAGAAGCCAAGCCCCGAAGCGGCAGCCGCCGGTTACAACCAGTTGGGACAGGCATACGGCAAGATGGGCAACGCCAAGGATTCGGCAGATGCCTATGAGATGGCGGCCAAGGCCCAACCGACCAACGCAGCGATGTATTACTTCAACGAAGCAGCTACGCTCTACAACGCCAGCAAGCTGCCCGAGGCCGAGGCTGCGGCGGACAAGGCAATCGCTGCAGATCCGAAGAAGGCGGAGGCCTACTACATCAAAGGCCAGGCCCTGATTCCGCAGGCGACCGTCGATCCGAAGACACAGAAGATCGTCGCGCCTCCGGGATGCGTTGAGGCCTATCAGATGTATCTGGAGCTGGCGCCCGATGGCCCCCACGCCAACGATGTCAAGGGTATCCTCCAGGGCATTGGCGCAGAGGTCAAGTCGACCTACAAGGCACCGAAGAAGTAGATCGGTGAAAAGGTAAGAAGGCCCCGGGCGGATGCTCGGGGCTTTTCTGTCTGCGAAGAATTGTCCGAGGAGAAAAAAATGAGTAAGGCTGCAGTTGGTGTTGTCGGCTTCGACGAAGCGCTGGGTATCGTGCTGGCGCATGCGGCCAATCTAGCAACGCCGGCAACGGAGCGGGTGCCGCTGCTGGCCGCCGGCGGTCGAGTCCTGGCGGAGGTGGTTCAGGCAGACCGCGATCAGCCACCGTTTGACCGATCGACCCGCGACGGATTCGCGGTGCGCGCTGCAGATTTTGCCGGGGGAGCCTTGAGCGTCGTGGGGCAGGTGCGGGCGGGCGAGCAGTGGCAGGGCGATGCGCTAAAGCCTGGTGCCTCGATTGAGATCATGACCGGCGCGCCGATGCCAGAAGGTGCCGACGCCGTCGTGATGGTAGAGCATGTCGAGCGGGCCCCCGACGCGATTCGCCTAATGGGTCAGCGGACAATTCGCAGCGGAGACAATATTGTGCCGCGTGGAAGTGAGGCTCGCACCGGCCAAACAGTGCTTGCTGCAGGAACAGTCATCAAGGGCGCCGAGATTGCAATGGCTGCCGCCTGCGGATACCCCACGCTAGCAGTCTTTTGCAGGCCTACGGTCGCGATTGTGGCGACGGGTGATGAGCTGGTCGAGATCGACGCGAAACCGGAGCTCCAGCAGATTCGCAACTCAAACAGTTACGGTCTGGCATCGCTGGTAGCAGAGGCTGGCGGTGATGCAGTCCGGCTGCCGATCGCTCCCGACCGGCGAGCGGAGTTGGAAGAGATTATCCGCTCGGCCAGGCGCAGCGACTTGATACTGCTGTCGGGCGGCGTCTCGATGGGGCAGTACGACCTGGTCGAAGATGTGCTCGAAGCACTCCGCGCGGAGTTCTTCTTCACCGGCGTCAAAATGCAACCGGGCAAACCAGTGGTCTTTGGCCGTCTCCCTGCCGCCGATGGCTTCCCCGCTCAATTCTTCTTCGGCCTTCCCGGAAATCCAGTTTCAACACAGGTGACCTTCCATTGCTTTGTCGAACCGTTGCTGCGAGCAATGGCTGGAGTAGCGGCGATCGGCCCGCAATTTGCGCAGGCGACGCTGTCCGAAGACGCCACGGGAAAGTCTGGATTGATGCAGGTTTTGCCTGCTCTGCTGACGGCGAACCGCGCACGACCCGAGGTGCGTTTGGTCAGTTGGCAGGGCTCGGGCGACTTGACTGCAAATGCGAGGGCGAATTGCTACGCGGTGCTACCGCCTGACAGACAACGATTTGCGGCGGGCGATGTCATCACAATCCTCCTGCGGTAGTAGGCTTTAATCATGAAAAAGAAAGACTCGATTTATTCGGCTGAACTCATCGTCGACGATCTTGCGGACGGTCTCCCGGACGCGACGCCGCAACTGTCGCACTATGATGAGACGGGCCAGGCGCACATGGTCGACGTCAGTGGAAAAACGGCAAAGCGACGCGAGGCGGTGGCGGCGGCCTTCGTCGAACTCTCTGATGCGGTTCTTGCTGCGCTCCCGAAGAACCCCAAGGGAAATCCTCTCGAGGTCGCACGCTTCGCTGGAATTCAGGCAGCGAAGCAGACCGCGAACCTGATTCCGATGTGTCATCCGCTCGCGTTGAGTTTTGTCGATGTGCAGGCGCAGGTCGTTGAGGGTGGCGTAGCGATCGAGGCCACTGCAGCCACTGTCGCGGGCACCGGCGTCGAGATGGAGGCCATGGTCGCAGCGTCAATCGCCGCACTCACGGTCTACGACATGACGAAGGCGCTCGACAAGGGCATACGAGTTCGCGAAGTCATGCTAGTGCGCAAGAGCGGCGGCAAGAGCGGGGAGTACCGCCGCGAGATCGTCTGAATTATCGGATCAAACAGCAGTCGCCAGCGTCACCGCAAAGAGATGTTGCGGGTCCTGCCATGACCGCGTTGCCTTGAAGCTGGCAGACGCCAGAAGCATGTCGACTGCGGCAGGGGTGAATTTGTAACTGTTTTCGGTGTGAATCGTCTCTCCCTGGGCGAAGTCGACTGTGAGAGCTGCGGCGCCGTTCGATGCAGGAACCGACACGCTCTGTGCAACCACGGATTCAAGGTGCATCTCGATGCGAGACTCCGCAGAGTTCCACAACACCTTGTGGCGGAAGTTCTCCGTATCGAAATCTGCGCCGAGGTCGCGGTTCAGGCGGGTGAGCACATTTAGGTTGAAGGCGGCGGTAGTTCCGGCGGCATCATCGTAGGCAGCCAGCAGCATGGCTACGGATTTGTGGTTGCCTGGGCAAAGATCCGTCCCCAACAGAAGCGTATCGCCCGGCAGAAGCTGTGCGCGAAGATTCCTCAGGACCCCACGTGCGTCCTCCGGCGTGAAGTTGCCGATGCTCGAGCCGATGTAAAGCGCCAGCGTCCTCGTGTTGCGTAGCCGGTCCAGCGGGAGCCCCTCGCGGGTGTAGTCGGCCACCTGACATCGCACCGTGACATCAGGAATATTCCTCAGAATATTCTCGGTGGCCTCGGCAAGCGCAGTCTCCGAGACATCGACAGGCTGATAAACAACGCTTCCCTGCTGGCGCACCGCTTCGGCAAGCAGTATCCCGGTCTTGGTCGCCGTGCCTGCACCAAGTTCGATCAGCGTGAGTTTGCCTGCCGGCCCCTGCCCGCGGGCAGCTTCGCGGAGTATCTCGTCGGCATGGGCGGCAAAGATACTGCGTTCGGTGCGGGTCAGATAGTACTCGGGAAGATCGGTGATCTCTTCAAAGAGATGCGAGCCCGCCTCGTCATAAAAGAGCCACGGGGAGAGGGTTTTGGGCGATGCGGTAAGACCGACGCGCGCCTCGTGGGCGATGGCCTCCGCTGTTGTCGTGAGTTCGAGGGCTTCAGAGACCACGGTAATGGATGCCACGTTAGGTTTTCCCTCTGGTTAGACAATCGCTTCGAGGTTGGATGCAGCCGGAACGCAAAAGTAGTGACTACTTCGCAAGTCTCCTGACATTTTCCGCATGTTCAACGTAAGCCACACATTCGAGAGGTGATTCTACGCCTCCATTTGTTTCGTGAGTGTGACTTTAGTTAGAGCCATCCTCGGCAAGTCGCAGGCCGGAGAACTGCCAGCGCGTCGCCGGGCCGAAGAAATTGCGATATGTGGCACGAATGTGTGTCGCGGGCGTAACGCACGAGCCTCCCCGCAGCACGACCTGCGATGACATGAACTTTCCGTTGTACTCGCCCAGAGCGCCGGGCAGCGGTTTGTAGCCGGGATATCCCGTGTAGCCGCTCGCCGTCCACTCCCACACATCACCAAACATCTGCTGCAGGCCCGAGAGTGCGGTGGCAGCAGCAGGGTGCAGGCGCCCGGTCTCCAGCAGGTTCGCAGTCGTGGCAGGCAGAACGCCAGGCCTCGCAAGTGAGTCCGGATTTGGATAGGTCAACAATGCTGGCCGCGAGTCGACTTCCTTGCGCAGCAGACCAAGCTGGCTCGTCGCCGCATGCTCCCACTCGAACTCCGTGGGGAGACGCTGGCCCGCCCAACGCGCGTAGGCGTCGGCCTCGAAGAAGCTCAGATGGCAAACCGGCGTCTCGCTCAGGTCGTCGAGGGAACGGAAGCCGTTCATCGTGTAGATGCTCCACCCCGAGTTCGTCGTGTTGTCCCGCCGCCAGTAGAGCGGCGCCTGCCAGCCCTCGGCGCGCATCGTCGTCCAACCCTCGGCCAGCCACAGTTCGGGACGGTGGTAGCCGTTCTGTTCGATGAATGCAAGATACTCCGCGCAGGTCACCAAACGGGTCGCGAGTCGATAAGGCGCAAGGTAAACAGGGTGACGCGGTGTCTCGTTGTCGAAGGCGAACGTGTCAGTTGACGCGGGATCGAGCGTCAGGCCGATCTCGGTCAGGCCGGGCGCAAAGTCGACCCAGTCCATCGGCGGCGCAATCGTCTCTGACTTCTGTTGCGTCGTCACCTCAAGATAAGGCGGATGCAGCGGATTGGTGAAGAGTGCGTGCTTGATGTCGGTAGCGATCAGCTCCTGATGTTGCTGCTCGTGTTCGAGACCTAACGCAATTCGCCGTGCCGCTTCGTCCTCGAGCGGGTGCTGCATGCGGGCACTCATTGCAGCGTCAACGTGCGCGCGATAGGCAAGGATCGCATCCAGCGGCGGCCGCGAGAACGAGGCTCGCAGTTTCTTCTCCGGCATTTCGCCGAGGGAGTTGTAATAACTGTTGAAGAGCCAATGAAATTCAGGATGGAAGGGCTGGTAGCCGGCCGCAAACTCACGCAGAACAAACGTCTCGAAGAACCAACTGGTGTGAGCGAGGTGCCACTTCACAGGGCTCGCCTCCGGACACGACTGCACCATCATGTCCTCTGGCGACAACGGACTACAAAGCTGCCGGGTAGCCTGGCGAACGGTCTTGTAGCGTGCGAGCAGCGACGTTGCGGCGGTGGTTACTTCAGCAGTCAGGCGCATAGTTTGTCCGGTGAAGAAATGGCGAACGGAGATGTGATGCCTGGTGAGACGGTCAAGTTGCCGAAAAAGTTACAGAGTAAGAGTCATCTTACGCCGAAGGGGGCTCGCCGACTCGCTAACCTGTCGACTCGCTATAATTGAATCGTCAACAGGAGTGCACGAATGACCATACAGACCACCGCCAACATCTGGCACAACGGAAAGCTCATCCCCTGGGATCAGGCGCAGATTCATGTCATGTCCCACGTCGTCCACTACGGCTCGTCGGTCTTTGAGGGCATCCGCTGCTACACCCAGCCCAATGGCGCCGGGGTCTTCCGCCTGCCCGAACATATGGCGCGACTTATCGACTCCGCCAAGATCTACCGCATGCCCCTGCCCTACACAGCAGACCAGCTCTCGGCCGCCGTCGTCGATGTCATCGAGGCCAACGGGATCGCCCCCTGCTACATCCGCCCCATCGCCTTCCGCGGCTACGGCGAGATGGGCGTCAACCCGCTCAAGAGCCCGGTCGAGGTCTACATCGCCAACTTCCCGTGGGGTAAATACGTTCACGGAAACGAAGGCGCTGACGTATGCGTCTCCAGTTGGTCGCGTCTGGCGCCCAACACCATGCCTTCGCTCGCCAAGGCCGGCGCCAACTATATGAACTCGCAGCTGATCCGCATGGAAGCCGAGATCAACGGCTATTCCGAGGGCATCGCGCTCGACACCAACGGCTACCTCTCTGAGGGCTCCGGCGAAAATCTCTTCCTCGTCCGCGGAGGCGTTCTCTACACCAGCCCGCTCGCAAACTCCGTGCTCAACGGCATCACGCGAAGTTCCGTCCTAACAATCGCCCGGCAACTCGGTATCGACGTCGTCGAACAGGCGCTTCCTCGCGAACTGCTCTACATCGCCGACGAAGCCTTCTTCACCGGCACCGCTGCCGAGGTCACCCACCTCCGCTCAGTCGACCGCATCATGGTCGGCGACGGCAGCATGGGGCCGATCACCAAGGCGCTGCACGACGAGTTCTTTGGCATCGTCAACGGCACCCGGCCCGACCGCCACAACTGGCTCACCCCAGTCAACGTCAAGGTTGCCGAACCCGTCGGCGTCTAATCACCGAGTGAGGAGCGTTGCAAAGCAGCTGCGCGCGCAGCCGCGGCGCTCCTCGCACTCTGGCCTGGACAGGCACTGTCTAGTTCTAAGCCCAGTTTGATTTGACTCCCTCGCTCCATCGAAAAATCTAAGAGTTTCGCCTTTCCTGCGGTACACTGCGGCACACACACCCTCAAAAGGAGCCCACTTGAGCTCAGCCGTCCGCCGCCCCCTTCCGACGACGTTTCGACTCTTCGCGCCTTTGCTCCTGCTAACCCCTCTCGCCTTCGCCCAGGAAGGCCCCGCCCCACGAGCCGGAGCACCCTCCGGTACGCCACCCGCGCAAACCCCGGGCGGAGGCGCCGGAGGAGCCCAGCCTGGCGGCAACTCCGATATCGTCCTCAAGCGTATCGACGATCTCCTCTGGTATCAGAAGCTCGGCGACATCGCCGAGATCGACAAAGACGAGTACACCGGCCCTCCCGACGAGCACGTCAAAAACAAAAAGGCGCCGGGCGCTACTAACCCAATCCTGCTCCACTGCTACACCTTCATCCCCAAAAATCTCGACCGCAGCAAGAAGCAGCCGCTCATCGTCTTCGTCCACCAAGGCGTTCACGCCTCGCTCGATACGTCCATCGACGCGCACCTCATCCGCGAACTCGTCGAACAGGGCTACTCCATCGTCGCCACCGACTACCGCGGCAGCACAGGATACGGCAACGGCTTCTACCAGAACATCGACTACGGCGGCCGCGAGGTCGACGACGTCTACCTTGGCATGAAGTTCATGCTCGAGCGCTACAGCTTCCTCGATCCCAAACGTGTCGGCATCGTAGGCTGGAGTCACGGCGGCCTCATCACCCTGATGAACATCTTCGCCCACCCGCACGACTACGCTGTAGCTTACGCAGGAGTCCCCGTCAGTGACCTCGTCGCGCGGATGGGATACGAGCCCGATACCTACCGTCAGCTCTACTCCGCCCCCTACCACCTCGGCGAAGATGTACACGACGACATCGCCGAGTACCGCAAGCGCTCCCCCGTCACCCACGCCAAGGAGCTCGACACACCGCTCCTCATACACACCAACACAAATGACGAGGACGTCAACTACCTCGAGGTCGAACATCTCATTCAGGCCCTCAAGGCCGAAGGCAAAAAGTTCGACTATAAGGTCTACGACAACGCTCCTGGCGGCCACTACTTCAACCGCATGGACACGCCATTAGCCATCCAATCCCGCAAGGAAGTCTACGAATTCCTGGCTAAATACCTCCACCCCGATCACCCAACACCCTAAGGGCTCTCACAGAGTCCTTGTCCACAAACCCCTTCGCAGGCGCCAACGAAGACCGCGACGAATGCGCCCCATCATCGGTATTTTCACCTGCGTACCGCCCAGGCCATCCCATCCGGCTCTCCGCCCGCATCGATCTTCCCCGTCACATCCATCGTCTGCAAATCAATCACCGCAACGTAGTCATCCGGCGAGCAAGCCACAAACGCCCGCGCACCACCCGGCTCCATTACGATTCCGGCCGCGCCGGTTCCCACCTTCAAACGCTTCACGACCTTCCGTGTAGCGACATCCACGAACACCAGATTCTGTCCGCCCAGCGTTGCAATCAACGCAGTCTTGCCATCCAGCGTAAACTTCAACCGGTTCGCTCCGCGCGCATCCACAGCCAGCGTCTCCGTCACAGCCTTACTTGCGAAATCGACAATCGACACCGTCCCATCCTGCGCATTCGCCACCCAGATCGTCTTCCCATCTCCCAGCACATCGAATCCCTCGGAGCCGTTCCCCACCTTCACCGTGGTCACCTCCCAATCCGGCCCTCGCGGCGACGGAGGAGGACGTGGCGCGCCCGGAGGCGGTCCACCCGGGCCCTGTCGCCTGTCGACCTGCTCTATCAAACTCACGGTCCCCGAAGCCACATTCGTTGTAACAATCCTCTTCTCATCCTCCGAAACCCAGATCATGTGTGTCCGGTCCTGCCCCGTACCCATGGCCCAATCCATCTTCTTCGTCGCCGGATCGAATCGCCCAATCGCCTTCGACCCCTCAGCCGTAAACCACGTCTTCCCTCCAACGAACGTCAGCCCGTGCGGCCCATGCAGCGGCTCCAGATCGATCGGCGGCAGCGCCTTCTTTTCCACCAGGTCCACCACCGTCAACGTATGCAGTGACCCGCCGCCATAGTTCGAAACATAAGCCGTCCGCCCATCCGCCGAAGCAATCACTTCATGCGGATCATCCCCCACCGGCGCTTTCGCCAACACCTTCAAACTCGAAGGATCAACAATCGCCAGCGTATGGTCTCGCTTCGACAAAACCAGCAACGACCCCCCGGAAGGCCCCTGAGCCAACACCAAGCCGCTGACCACCAGCCAGGCCGCCAATACCGCCGCCGCACTCCATTTCGTTTTCATGCCTAGAAAGATACTCTCCGTCTCTTCGAAAGCGAATAGCCTGCCCTCGAGCCGTAGCACTCAAGATAAATTTATTGCCCCGCTGCCACTCTGTGCGACCATAGCCAACACATGTCATCAGCCGAGCCTGTCCCACAGACCGCACCCGCCGACGGCTCGCACTCTCTGCACCGCCAGCTCCGCCTGCGCGATCTCGTCCTCACGCAGGTCCTCTGCGTCGTCGGCAGCTCGTGGGTCGGGATCGCCGCCGGTCTAGGCCGTGCCCAGGCCCTTACCTGGATCGCCGCCATGGTCCTCTTCTACTTGCCGATGGCCGTCTCCGTCATCTATCTCAACCGCGAGATGCCCCTCGAAGGCGGCCTCTACGTCTGGGCCCGCACCGCATTCGGCGATCTCGGCGGCTTCATGACCGCATGGAACCTCTGGTTTTACGGCGTAGCCATCACCGCCACCATCCTCTACCCCATCCCGACCGAACTCTCCTACCTCATCGGCCCATCCGCCGCATGGCTGCCCGAAAACCACCTCGTCTCATTCCTCATCGTCGCCGCAGTCGTCCTCGCCATCACCGCCGCTGCCGTCCGCGGACTCGATCTCGGCAAATGGATTCACAACATCGGCGGCGTCTCCATCCTTGTCGTCTACTGCACGCTCATCATCCTTCCGTTCTGGGCTATGGCGCGCCACCAGCCCATCCACTACGAGCCGCTCCCCCTCCAACTCCCCCAGCTCAACCTGTTTTCTCTCGCCCTCTTCGGCCAGATGCTCTTCGGCGCACTCTGCGGCCTCGAATACATCGCCATTCTCGCCGGCGAAAGCCGCGACGCCGCTCGCTCCATCGGCCGATCCGTTATCCTTGCGTCACCCATTATCTGCGCGATGTTCATCGCCGGTACCAGCTCCGTGCTTGCCTTCTCGCGCGGCCACATCGACTTCATTGCTCCCATACCCCAAACCCTTCGCTACGCCCTCGGCAACTCCGGCCTCGCCAATCTCTTCGCGATGACTGCGATTCTTCTCGTGCAGTTCCGTCTCATCGCTGCCGCCAGCTTCATCTTCACCGGAGTCACCCGTCTCCCCATGGCTGCCGGTTGGGACCACCTCATCCCCGCGTGGTTCACCCGCCTCCATCCGCGCTACTGCACCCCGACGAACTCCGTTGCCTTCACCTGCGTGCTGGTCCTCTTCCTGCTCATTCTCGCGAACATCGGCGTCCACGCGCAGGAGGCCTTCCAGGTCCTCTCCAACGCCGCCATCACCCACTACGAGCTGTCCTACCTCGCCATGTTTGCCATACCGCTAATCGGAGCACGTGCCCTCCGCATGACTCTCCCGCGCTGGCTGCGCTGGACATC
>Ga0206911_1038_pt1 | contig 32301 bp, 30 predicted proteins | sample Alteio_BWOrgHeat_74_FD_152956 | JGI IMG/M metagenome (GOLD analysis project Ga0206911, IMG submission 152956) | Enriched cells from forest soil in Barre Woods Harvard Forest LTER site, Petersham, Massachusetts, United States -... | ecosystem: Environmental > Terrestrial > Soil > Temperate forest >...
GACGGTCGCCTTCGAAGTCGCGGAGAATTTCCTGGGCGGTGGTGCGGGAGTGCATGTCGGCGTTGGCTTCGTTGGTGAACTGGCGGGTGAGGAACCAGCCGTTCTTTTCGGCGAGTTCGTTGGCTTTTTTGACCATGCCGGTGCCGCGCGCGGGGCCGGGAGTGATGACGACTTTTGCGCCGAGGAAGCGCATGAGCTTGCGGCGTTCGACGGAGAAGGTTTCGGCCATGGTGACAACGAGGGGGTAGCCTTTGGCGGCGCAGACCATGGCGAGGCCGATGCCGGTGTTGCCGCTGGTGGCTTCGACGACGGTTTGGCCGGGCTTGAGTTGGCCGCGGCGTTCGGCGTCCTCGATAACACCCAGGGCGAGACGGTCTTTGACGGAGCCGAGAGGGTTGAAGGCTTCGATCTTGACGTAGAGGTTGATGCCGGCGGGGGCGAGGTGGTTGATGCGAACGGCGGGTGTGTTGCCGACGGTGCCCAGGATGTTGTCGAACTTCATGAGTGGCTCCTTGGAGTGGACTCGATTCGAAGTGGCGGAAGCCTTTAAGAATCAGTATTAGGTATTAGGTGTCAGGTATCGGCGTCAGGGGATGCTCATTTTTCCTTGCCCTTTTTCTCGAGGAGGATGTTGGGATCGAAGGTGCCGGGGGGAAGGTCTACGTCGTACTCGATCTTGCTGAAAAAGGTTTGGCTGGACATGTCGCCGTTGTGATAGCGGGTGATGGTGAAGGGTGTGGGAAAGCCCTGAATAGTGTGGTAATCATCGTACTCTTCGGCGTCTTCGTCGATGTCTTTGAATTTGGGGTTGCGGGTTTCGAAGGTGCGGCGGCGCGGGAGGTGAGTTTGAGCGTCGATGTCGAGGGTGACGGCGTCGTTGTTGGCGCTAAGGATGGAAACGCGTTCGGTGAGACGGCGCTCGACCATGGTGCTGCCTTCGGCGACCACCATGACGCCGGGAGCTTTGAGCCAGACACGGTAGATGGATTCGATGGAGTGATCCTGGCGTCGGAAGTAGTCGTCGACCTGATCCTGCGGGAGCTTCGCATTACCTCTGTAGGTGACTTCGTGACCGGTGTTGTTGATCCAGATTTGGACGACGTCGACTTTTTTGCCGGGGAAGATGATGCTCTTGTCGGTGAGGAAGCCGATGCGCATGGCCTCGGGGCGGTCGCCGCTGGCGAATTGATGGACGGCGTTGAAGTCGATGACGATGCCGGTTGGGGCTCCGCGGAAGAAGCGGGCGACGTGGCCGACTTGGCGGACGTTGTGCCGGTTAAGCCAAATGTCACCACCGAGCTCTTCGAGCATCTCATCGAGGAGCTTGCGCCCGCGTTGGTCGGCGGTTACGCCTGCTTCTTGCTTAGGTGCGGCGCTGGGGATGTCGCGGGCTTGCGCGAGGAGAGCGGGAGTGCTGGTGAGGAGGCCGAGTGCGATCGAGAGAGCGAGTTGCTTCATTCCTACTCCAGTTAGCCGGCGGTCTCTAGCCTACAAGGACTGCTCCGCCGTTGACGTTGAAGATCTCGCCGGAGATGAAGCCGGCGAGGGGGGTGCAGAGGAAGAGGATGGGTGCGGCGATCTCGTCGACGTGGGCGGGACGGCCGAGCGGGATCAGGGACAACAGCTTCTTGGACGCTTCGGGCTGGCTGAGGACAGCGACGGACATTTCGGTGGCGACCCATCCGGGGGCGACGCAGTTGCAGTAGATGCCCTGGGCGATGAGTTCGGACGCAAGGCTTTTGGTGAGGCTGATGAGAGCGCCCTTGGTGGCGGCGTAGTCGGCGTGGAACGCTTCGCCGCGCTGGCCGGCGGTGGAGCTAACTAATACTATGTGGCCTTTTACGCGGTTGGTCGCAGGTTGCGATTGCATTTGGGCTACGGCGGCGCGGACTACGCCGAAGACGCTGTCGAGATTTGTGCTGATGGTGTTTCGCCACTGGTCGTTTGTCATGGTGGCGATCGGCTGGTCGTGTGAGGGCCAGATGCCGTGGTTGAGGATGGCACAGTCGAGGCGGCCAAAGGCGGCGACCGCTGCGGTAACGAGGGCTTCACCGTCTTCCGGGGTGAAGAGAGGTTGTTGGATGGCGCGGCAGAGTTCGGGGCCGCCGCATTTGGCGACCAGGGCTTCGGCCTGTTGTGTGGCGGTGCGGTAGCTGAAGACGACCTTCGCGCCGGCCTGGCGGAAGAGGCGGACGGTGGCTGCGCCGATTCCGCGAGAGCCGCCGGTGATAAGGGCGACTTTGCCGGTGAGCGACATTACGACCCCTGTGTCATTGCTGTTCGGCATATACTCGACGCTATCGAATCAAGGTTGTTGGCGCAAGTTACATAGGACCCGAGAGTTTCAATCAATTCTTTCTGAGGAGTTGCCTGTATATGAAGATTGCCGTTGTGATTGCACGGATTCTGCTCGGACTTCCCTTCCTCGTGTTCGGGCTCAACGATTTCCTTCACTTTTTCCCGAACCAGCCGATTCCAGGCGACGCGGGGACCATGGTCACGATTATGCAGACCCATGGATGGCTGACGTTTCATGGCCTTTTGTATGTGGTCGCTGGAGTGCTGCTGGTGGCGGGATGGTATGTGCCGGTTGCGCTGGTGATCCTGGGGCCGATCCTGGTTAATATTCTGCTGTTTCACGCTACGCTAGTGCCGACGGGATTTGTGCCGGGGATTATTTGCACCTTGCTGGAGGTGTTTTTGATCTATGCGTATTGGCCGGCGTTCCAAGGAATCTTTACCCCGAAGATGGTGCCTTTTACGAAGTGATGGGGATCCACGGATTTGGGATCAGGCGGGGCGAAGGGCGGCTTCGATACTGGAGTTGACTTCGGCCTGGGCGAACTCGGCGGCTACGCGGATGCCATTCATGACGGCTTTCTCGTTGGAGGAGCCGTGGCCGACGATGGAGACACCGCGAACACCGAGGAGGACTGCGCCGCCGTACTCGGAGTAGTCGAGGCGCTTTTTGAATTCGGCGAAGGCGCGGCGGGATAGGAGCGCGCCTACCTGCGAGGTGACTGTCGACTTGAGGGATTCGCGCAGGGATGCGCTGAGGAGCTGGGCTGTGCCTTCGATCGACTTGAGGGCGACATTGCCGACGAAGCCATCGCAGACCGCGACGTCGCAGTGGCCGTTGAAGAGATCGCGGCCTTCGACGTTGCCTTTGAAGTTGATTCCGTTGAGAGCGCGCAGGAGGGGCAGGGTGTCGAGGGTGAGCGAGTTGCCCTTGGAATCCTCTTCGCCGATGGAGAGAAGGCCGACGCGAGGGTTGTTAATCTTGAGGATGTTCTTGGCGTACATGTGGCCCATCACGGCGAACTGAACGAGATTGTCCGGATCGCAGTCGACGTTGGCGCCGACGTCGAGGAGAAGCGAGGGGACACGGTGGACGGTGGGGAGAATCTGGGCGAGCGCGGGGCGGTCGACGCCGGAGAGCATGCCGAGAACCATCTTTGCTGTGGCCATTGCGGCACCGGTGTTTCCTGCGGTGAAGAAGCCGGCGGCGCGGCCTTCGCGAACCATCTTGAGGCCGACGCGCATGGTGGAGTCGCGTTTGGAGCGGACGGCCTGGGCGGCTCTGTCCTCCATAGTGATCCACTCGGTTGCGGGGACGATGAAGACGGGGAGGCGCTGGCCCCGCAGGGCGTGGCGGAGGATGGGGCGCAGCTTGTCTTCGGGACCGACGAGGTGGACGCGAACATCTAACTGGCGGGCAGCAAGGACAGCCCCACGAACCTCAGGCTCGGGGGCTTTGTCGGAACCCATTGCGTCTACAACGATGTCAGTCGACATCAGCAGGGAACAGCAGGGGCTGGGATGTAGATGTTAGCTGGCTTCTTTGGTCACGAGGACGTCGCGTCCCTTGTAGGTCCCGCACTTGCGGCAGACGACATGGGGGAGCTTGCGCTCGTGGCAGTTGGGGCACTCGGAGAGGCCGGTTGGGGTGAGGAAGTCGTGGCTGCGGCGCTTGGCAGTGCGTTGTTTGGAGTGGCGCCGTTTTGGATTAGGCATTGCAGTATCCCTTTCGATCGGCCGCGGCGTTTACGCGCTACACGCGGTCGACGAGGCAAAAGCTTGATTTTTAGTGCTTCAACTCGAGCTTGTCTGTCAGATTCCCCAGACCCGCAAGCGCATTCCAACGCGGATCGGCGGAGGCCTCATCGCAGGAGCATTTTGCTTGATTCAGGTTCTGACCACAGCGCGGGCAAAGCCCTTTGCAGTCCGCCGTACAGAGGGTACGAGTAGGCAGGGAGAGTAACACCTGCTCGCGCACCACATCCTCCAGCAAAAGACCGCTCTCTTGATAATACCCGATTTCGGTCTCATCTGCTGTAATTGCCCGCTCTGCGGCGTCGGCGTCGGCGCTTTCGGGGCGGAAGATAAGGTCAAAATCGCCCTCGAGGGGGACGGCGACGGGATCGACGCAGCGGGCGCAGAGAATCTCGAAGTTGGAGCTGTAATGGGCCCGGAGACGGATGTCGTTGACGTGGGAGTTGGAGCTGCGGTGCTCGACGAGGAGATCGGCTATTCCTTTGACAGGAAGGGGGCTTACCTGCCGGATGTCGGAGGTGAAATCGAGGGCGCCGGGAGGGATGATCTCATCGAATTTTAGGGGTTCGTCGACAAGTTGGATCGGGGTGATTAGCACAATATTAAGGGTAGCAGGTTCGTGGCGCAGATCAAGTGGCGATGAAAACAGGCGGGTTGATGGTGGAGGATGACGTATCTCTATGATGCCGGTGCTATAAACGCTGTACGCTGTTGAACCCTTGAAAAGGGAGACCGATGCATCGACTTGTCGCAATGATTTTGCTTTTCTCCGGCTTCGCGGTGGCGCAACAGAAGCCGGCGAGTACGGGGATGGTGATGACTCCGGACGTTGATTTGGCTTATGAGACGTTTGGGGTGGCGAGCTCTGCTACGCCGGTGATCGTGGCCAATGGCGGACCGGGGTTGTCGCATGTTTATATGCTGCAGAACGATGTTTGGACGCGGCTTGGGCAGCATCGCCAGATTGTGTTTTATGACCAGCGGGGGACGGGGAAATCGAAGCGTGTTTCGGCTGATGCTGCGTTTGGTATGGATGCGCAGGTGGCCGATATGGAGGCGGTTCGAGCGAAGTTTGGATTTACGAAGTTCGATCTGGTGGGAGATTCGTATGGCGGGCTGCTCGCGATGGCTTATGCGGCGGCCCATCCTGAGCATGTTGAGAGATTAATTTTGAGCGACTCTGCTGCGCCTGCGTGGAAGGATATCGTGCGGGTTCTGCCGGATGTCTTTCCGGATGTGCTGGAACAGATTGCGGCTAGTGAGAAGAATGCAGCCGCCGGCGATGATGCGGCCGATCGGGGGATTCGCAATCACTTTCGGATGCTGTTTTACAGCGAGGAGAATCGCGATGCTTATCTTGCGGGAGCGAAGGATCTGGGTGCTACACCGAAGGTCGGCGCGGCGGTGCAGAAGGCGACACGGACTTTGGACCTGACGGCGGAGTTGCCGAAGTTTAGTTTTCCAACCATGGTCATCACCGGGCGTTACGACATGAACGTCGCTCCGCTGACAGCGTGGAATATCTATAAGGCGATTCCGGGGGCGAAGTTTGTTGTGTTCGAGAAGAGCGGGCATCTGCCTTCGTATGAAGAGCCGGATAGATATGTGAAGGTCGTCGACACATTTCTGAGTGAGCCGTAAGTGGCGTTGGCATTACTGCGGATGAAAAGAAATAGTTCGAATCTTTAACCATGTTGTGGCGCGTCCAATAGCCATGAGCAAAGACCGGTAGCCATGAGCAAAGACTGGAAAGCAGCAGATATTCGCTCCCTGGCAGGCAAGCGCATCCTGATCACGGGCGCGAACAGCGGCATTGGCTATCACGCCGCGTTGAAGCTAGCTCGCAAGGGAGCGCAGGTGATGCTGGGGTGCCGCGACAAGAGACGCGGCGAGGATGCCTTGTCGCGCCTACATGACGATGCGCCGGGTGGCCACATCGAGTTGGCGTTGTTCGACCTTGCGTCGCTTGCGTCTGTGCGTAGCTTTGCGGAGAAGGAGTTGGCACAGCATCGTCCGCTCGACATTCTTATCAACAACGCGGGTGTAATGGCGCCGCCGAAACGGTTGCAGACGACGGATGGATTTGAACTGCAGTTTGGCACAAATGTGCTGGGGCATTTCGCATTGACGGCGCTGCTGATGCCGGCGCTGGAACAGGCCGCTGCTGCGTCTGCCGAGCGGCCTCGGGTGGTGATGCTGGCTTCGATCGCGCATAAGCGAGGACGGCTGAACTTCGACGATCTGCAATCGACGAAGAGTTATTCGCCGATGAAGGCGTACCAGCAGTCGAAGCTTGCGGATCTGATGTTCGCGTTTGAGCTGGATCGCAGGCTGCGCGCGGCGCACTCGCAAGTGATGTCGGTGGCGGCGCATCCGGGTGTTGCGCACACGAACCTTTTCCTGGTCGGCGATTTCGGTGCTTTCGAAAAGAGTGTGCGCAAACTTGTCGGGCACGCGATTGGCGCGGTGCTGAATACGGATGCCGAGGGTGCGCTGCCTACGCTCTACGCCGCGACCGCTACTGACGCAGAGGATGGAGGCTACTACGGACCGCAGGGATTTCAGGAGATGCGCGGTGAAGTGGTGGACCGGGCAATTGTTGCGCCACAAGCGAAGGATGGTTCTGCCGCGGCTCGATTGTGGCAGGTGTGTGAGGATCTGACGGGCATCAAGTTTTTGTAGTCATTTGATCGAATCCAAGCTGAAAAACGTTAGGAGATTGTGATGAACGCTGCTGTTGTGCATGCCTTTGATGCTCCTCCCCGCTACACGTCGTTTGAGGATCCTGTTGCCGGGGATGGAGAACGGCTCGTGAGTGTCAGCGCGGCGGGGCTGCATCCGATCGTGAAATCGCTGGCGAAGGGGACCCACTACGGCAGTTCGGGCACACTGCCGTTTGTTGCCGGTGTGGATGGTGTCGGCAAGCTAGACGATGGCACGCGGGTGTTCTTCGGAATTTCGCGAAGCCCTTTTGGCACTTTTGCAGAGCATGCGCTGGCTGCGAATTGGATGTGCCTGCCTCTGCCTGATGGAGTTGAGGACGTGACGGCTGCAGGAATCGCGAATCCCGCGATGTCGTCTTGGGCTGCACTGACGGCGCGAGCGAAGTTTGTTGCGGGTGAGAGCATTTTGATTCTGGGCGCAACGGGAGTAGCAGGGCAGCTTGCGATTCAGGTTGCGAAACGGCTTGGTGCGCGGCGGGTGGTTGCAGCGGGCCGCAATCCGCAGGCGCTGGAAACGCTGGCGGCGCTGGGTGCGGATGTGGTGATTTCGCTCGACCAGGAAGAGGGGGCGCTGGTGTCTGCATTCCGCGACGAGATTGCAGGGGCGGGAGTCGACATTGTGCTGGATTATTTGTGGGGTTCTCCGGCGGAGCGTGTGCTGGAAGCGATTTCGCAAAAGGGATTGAAAAAAGCATCGGCGCGAATCCGGTTTGTTCAGATTGGAGAGAGTGCAGGCAAAAGCATCACGCTGCCTGCGGCGACTCTGCGGAGCTCGCGGCTTGAACTTTTGGGCAGCGGTTTTGGGAGTGCCTCGCTGGATCAAATCAGGGATGCTCTTGCGGCGTTCTTCCAGGTCGCTGCGAAGGAGCCGTTCCAGTTCCGTACGAAGGCCGCTCCGCTGCGGGATGTTGAAGCGCTTTGGAACGAGAAGGACGAGGGTACGCGGCTGGTATTTCAGCCTTAGCGTTGAATTTGTAACTCTTTTCCTGTTAATAGTGCCAGCTGACAGCTTGGCGTGTCGACTCTAGTCTGATTTGGAGCCGAGTTCGCATTCTATGCGTCAATCTGGAGGGCGATCGTTTTGCGCCTCGCTCCAGGAGATGAGAGTATGCGATCGAAAAACCTTCTAATCACAGCGGTGCTACTGGTTCTCTCAGGATGGATGCTACCGGGCGCTTTTGCGCAGAACGGGGACAACAAGCCTCTTACGGATTTGCCACGGCAGTTTTCGGCGACCGCCTTTGGCCAAGCCGGAGCAGCGGCGGGGAAGAGTTTTGGCGTGAATCTCTATGTCACCGGATGGACGACGGACCAACAGGTTCAGGACTACATCAGCGTTCTGCGGGAGAAGGGTCCGGACGGGTTGGTGAAGGCGATGGAGAAGACGAGCGACGTGGGTCGCATCTCTCCCACCGGGTTTGTAGGAAACGGCTTTCGGTTTGCGCGGTATCGGCCAGGGAAAGACGGCGGGCTGCGCATTACGATGGTGACGAACCGCCCGATGTCGTTTGGTGAGCTGTATCGCGGAGGCCGGTCGACCGACTATCAGTTCGGGATCGCGGTGCTTGATGTGGATAAGAGCGGCAAAGGAACCGGGCAACTGGCGCCGGTCTGCAAGATCAAGTTCAACAAGAACGGTGAGCTCGAGATAGAGAACTACGGCCAGAAGCCGTTGCGGCTCGCGAACGTGTATCTGCAGAAATAAAGACATTCGCGAGTTTGAGCGGCTGTCGACTCGAGAGGTACGAGGTTGACGACGATGTTTTGCGCTGCGTCCTGCCGCGTACTAAACTTGAGAGAGGAAGAGTGGCCGAGTGGTTGATGGCTCCAGTCTTGAAAACTGGCGTACCTGAAAGGGTATCGGGGGTTCGAATCCCTCCTCTTCCGCCACCTAGTCTAAGTAATTGAAAAGAGACAACTTGTTCGGCCAGTAAACGGGTTGATTTCCCGCCAAATCGACCGTCTCTTCTTCTCTGGAGAAGAGGGTTTAGATCCATCGATGTCGTGATTTTCTCCGACCTTCTCCCACCTTGGCCTTTCTCTCCAAAAGAGCAACTCCGGCTTCCTGGTCCTGATCGATGAGCTGGAATTGGGGGAAGTAGATGAAGAGGGTTTTGGGTGCAGTTATTGCCGGGGTCTACGTATTGCTGGCGTGTCGTCCAGCCGAGTCAAATCTTAATCCCATTGAGTCTTAACGGAAGGGCGATGAGAGCGGCCAGCGAATCCGACAAGAACCTTGTTCGGTACCAATAAGTCGGCTTGTTGAGCGACTTCGAAGGTTGCGTCCATCCCAGGTCTCCAACACCGGGAGACCCTTCGGCAAGCTTAGGGCAGGCTCTGGGCACTGCACCGTTTTCTAGTAAGTTCGAACAGGATTTGTGTAGATTTATCACCATGCCGCTGGATCAGAGGTTGATCAAGGAATTCTTCGGGGGCGATCCAATCGCTGGATCAAATGCGCTCCGCGAGCTTGTGGCGTTGGGGGATGACGCGGAGCAGGAGCTGTTTTCGCTCCCGCTTGACTACGGGAAGACGATCCAGGTACGACGACGCTGGCTACGATATGTGGCGGCGAGGGAATCCAGTGTCGGTCCGCGTCTTCTGGACCGGTTGAAAGGCAAGAATGAATTTGGAGATAAGTTCTCGGCCGCCTTTCTGTGCGCGGGGCTGAGCGAGCCGCGCAGTATCTCGAGTGGCCTGTATGCCCCCATCAGGGCTGAGATCGACAAGCTTCGGCCTGGCGATGCCGATGCTGCCGTGATGGCGTATGGCTACGCGGGCGCCGACGGAGCTTCCCTCTGGCACCTCATCAACAAGAACAGCTACGCCTGGGAAAAGCTGAGCACATTCGTCTTTCGAAGTGGCTGCGTAGCGTGCGCCCGCATCAACACCGGCAATTTATGGGTGCTGGAACAACTTATTACGCACAGATGGGACCGGGATGGTTTCGAACTGGAAGAGGTTGCCAACTCTCCCGATGCGCCTGTTCACCGCATCGCCATTGAAGATTCCGAAATGTGGGGTGAATCAACCCACACGTTTTTGATCTGGAGGCGAGGAGATGTTGCCGATCAAGTACTGCGAGACTGGTCTGGTCACGCGCACTGGCGTGTCCGCTGGTTTGGCGCACAATTGCTGGCGAGCCTCGGATTCGTGCGAACTGTCAGACCGATTATCGAATGGCTTCACATCGAGCAGGTGCCGCGCATCCGGGAAGCTCTTCTGCATGCCCTGGAGCGAAGTGATTCCACGGCGGGCGCTGATGCCCTTCTGGAGGCGTTTGACAGCAGGGACGGAGAAGGCGGCCAGTCCCTCGCGAAAGTGAGTTGGCGGGCAAGTGACAAGGAGCGAGCGCGAAAGGCTCTGACCTCGATCTCGAACAGAGATTCCATTTCCGGAGCGGAGGCGCTGGTCTCTCTGGCGCGTCTTGGAATCCGCCATCCGGATCTGACGAAGTTCCTGGATTCGCACGACCATTATCAAAGGTTGAACGCGATGCTGGCGCTGGGATATCTCGGCGACCAAACGGAAGCGCGCCGCCTGACCCAAATGCTCGGTGAAGCATCCGGCCGGCTCGAGCGGATCTATGTCCTGGCCGCGATGGCCTTGCTGGGAGCGCCGGGAGCGGCGCTGCAGCTACACCGCGAATTGATTGCTGCCGCCGAAGAACAGGAGTTCGACAAGCGCATCGACGTGTTCTTCCTGCACCGGTATCTGCAGAACGCGGTGCTGGGAGGACTGGAGGCAGGGGGACAGGATATCGGGGCACTGCTGGAGGCCTGGCGGGACGAAATAGAGCCACTCGAGCCGATACCAACGGCGATGGAGCCATTGCCTATTAAGACTCAACCCACACCGGCATCGATTGAACCCGTTGGCGGGATGATTGACACGGCTTCTTCGGCCGCGATGGAAAGTGTGCGGCCCGATTCGGTGCCGGCAACGCCTCGTGTGGCGACCTCCGAGGCAGCACCGATCTTGAACGAGCCGACCCAACAAGGTGGCGCGGTAGCGGCGGGAAATGAAGGCGATGGCGGGAACGGCAACGGCGGCAATAACGGCAAAACATCGGAGGCGGACAGGGGGGACAAAGACAAGAGACTGCTGGAATGGCTTGGAAGGAATTGGGGGATTGGCGGCATCGGCGCGGGCATTCTGCTGATTTTTTATCGAACGCTGCTTTTTCCCAAGTTGGAAGCGACGCAGGCCAACCTGTTCATGATTCTTATCTTTGGCGCGGTGTTTGTCATGTTTGCCCTGTGGGCTTGGCAACTGACGAAGAGAGTCACGATTCCAATCCTGATTCTGGTTTTCGGGATTGTGGTCGGCTTCCTTGGTCGATCCATGCTGCGCGCCAGCGACTCACCGGCTGTCTATCAGGTGCGCGTGCGGGCCATTGGAGCGGACCAGAATGCGCTGCAGCGCGCCCACGTAAGGTCAAGTCTTGGTGGTGAGACCAAATTGGTCAACGGCGGCTGGGAAGTTGATCTTCCGGCCGGGTCGAGCGATGACAAACGCCAATTGACGATCGACGCTTCGGTGGAGGATCTTGGTTTGGCCGGCAGCACCACCATAACTCTATCGAAGGATCCCATCCAGACAACGAGCCTGGAGCTAAAGAAGCGCGGGGAGCTGCCGGTGCGCGGAATTGTTGAGGACAGCCGAGGCGATTCGATCCCGAACGCCCTGGTAAGCGTGGTGGGCTACGGGAAAGATGCCGTGCTTTCGGATGCAAGCGGGAACTTCGAGATGCCCTCGCACGCGCAGGCAGATGAGACGATTTCGCTGCACGCGGAAAAGCCGGGCTTTAAACCTGCGAACGTTCCGAGCTTCAAAGTTGGTTCCGCGGCCGCGACATTGACGCTGGGGGATCTTGACGCGCCCGGTACTTCATCGTCTAACCCGAAGAGCGGCGCCGCGCCGCAGAAGCGTTCTTCTTCGACGGGCGCGAATGCCAGCGCAGGCACGGCAATGCCGGCCGTCGCCACTCATTCCGCTTCTGAGCGTTGCGAATCGTTTCAGGAATTTCAGGGTGACGAAGCAGCTCTGGCAACCCTGGCCGAGAAGGCCTTTTCAAGGCAATCGTACGATTGCACCGTTACTTATCTGGAGCAGGCCCGGAAAGTGCAATCGAGCAGAGTATGGGAAAGAGATTATCCGCTTCTGGCTGCGTCGTATCTTCTGGCGAGGAAAGATAGAAGCCAGTTCAAGGCGACTTTGCAGGAGATGTTAGGCGAAATGAGACGACCAGGTTCCTATCTTCATCATGAACCGACAATTGGATTTGCCTTGGCCAACATTACGAATGTTCGTTTCTATGTCGATCCTGAAGGGCAATCCTACCTCGACGAGATCACCACGGAGGCAATCAGGATCAAGGAGAGTCTTGCCGGCTGAGCCCGTCGGCCTCCACGAAGCGTGGTACAAGGCCCTGGCCGCACGAGCGAAAACGCCGCTGAACGGGATGGGTTGGCAATAATTTACGAGATAGTCGAGCGATGAAAGTGGCGTTTCCGCGGCAGTTCCGCGAAACGAAATTTGGAAACGCTACTAGAGAAAAATCGTTAGGTCAGTAAGAGCGTTATCACTCTTCTCCCTTCTCCGACCTTGTTTTTTCCTCCAAAAGAGCAACACCGGTTCGAAAGACTGGTCGACCGCCATTTAGTCAGTGCCTTTCTCATGTTGATCGTACAAGACCCAAACATTGCGATTTATTGGGATAAATTCGCTAGTTTTCTCTACCGAGAGATATCTCTGTAAAACTGTTCATGCATGCGTGGTCTTAGTTTGGGCACAGTTCTCTCCTCTACGGAGAGGAAGCTAATTGGCGGATACACGGTACTTCAACAATGGCAATGCACAAAGGCTCTCGCCAAGATTTACCTTAGTACGCATAACGCTCAGAAGATATATTTGGATCTTTTTTTTTGCGATCAGCTACCCGAGCTGCATTTTCGACTTTGACCCAGCTTTCCTCTTTGACGGCGCCTGGCCTGGAGCGGCCCGTATAGATATATCCCCAAGCACCCTTTATGTCGCCTAATTGAACTGCAATCTGGGCGAGCAGAAGAAACGGAAACTGATCCTGATCCGACACTTCGAGCGAGAGCACACAGTATTGTTTTGCTTGTTCCAACAAAACTAAGGGCTCATGGGGAGAACTAAGCTCGACCTGAAGCAAACGCAACTGTGCCATATTTTGTAGAACCCGAACCGAGTTCGGAATAATCATCAAAGCCTGGTCATAGTAGGTTTGTGCTTTCGTCCAACATGCGACTCGATCTTTTTCTTCCCCAAATTGACCAAGTCTCATCCATGTGATTCCAAGCGCATTAAGGGCCTCAAATCTCAACGCTTGTGTGGAATCTGCATCGTTATCCACGCTGTTAAGAATGTAATTGCCGAGTTCGAGAGCTTTTGCGGCATACTGAGATTTTGAATTTTTGTTTTCCGACCGCCCGGCCAGTACGGAGTATAAGAAAACCTGAATAGCCTTCGTTTGGAGTAAGAGATCTAAATCCCTTGACTCAGTCGCAGTCGTTGTCAACTGGTCCAATTCCGTCTCAGCAGTCAGGTAGTCATTCTCTGTGTAGTTCTTGATATGGGCATAAGCCAACTGAAGAGAAATTTGATTCGCTAGCGCTTTGCCAGCGCTCTTACGCAATTCTTCGAAGATCTTGATCGATTCTTTGGTCTTCCGAAGCTGTGTCTTCGTAACGCCTAGATAAAATTGAGCGTTGCCGAACGACGGATCCCCAGGCTGAAGCGCACCGAAGTTCGCTTCGGCGTCCCTTAAGAAACGGACATTGCCCCCAGCGAAATAAGCGCGAAGTGACCGCTCACCCAACAGAAAGCTCTGCTTCGCGGTCTGGCTCCCGTGTTCGGCCGAACGGTTAAAGGCAACATCGACATCCAGATACGCGACCTCGACCAGTCTATCGAGTGCTCTACCGCGTCCTCCACCGCGCCCTCTGTGACGCCTTTGTGGACAGCTTTTCTGACCGCCTTCTCGACTGCCTTCACAGCTTTCTTTTTTGTCTTCATTGGAGGGGTTTCTCGATTCCTAGAAGCTTTTGTCATACGCCTGGTTAATTACACTACGACAAGGGCCCGATAGCTTCGTCCAGCATTGCAATGTACTCGCGGAACATTCCAGCGACGCAGAGTTGGTCGGTTCGCACTCCGGCTGTTTCCGCCGAATTGCCGAAACGCGCAACTTTGGCTTCAATTCTTTGAGCATCTATCAGAGCCGAGGAACGCTTCTGTTTGAGGAGTTGCAGGGGAGCGTTAGCGGTGCGCATGTGGATCACCTATCGAATAGATAGGATGCATACTGCTCACGCCGAGTTGGGACACTCCCACCACGGCGCACAGCTTCGGTTCATCGTTCTGCACGTCCCACTCGCCGGCCTACAGGATAAGGAGTCATCTCATCAACGTCATAATGCCGTCGCAAGCCTTCGAGGGCGGCAAGCAGGAAATAGAGCCTAGGTCTTACAAGATCTAGGAGACACTCCGAACTTAGGTGAAACCGTGGCGACTGGAACTCACGTCCCCTCTCGCTTTCGTTCCGCTCGGCTGCCCGGTGACTGGAACCAAGGAAAAATCTCATGCGGGGTCTCAACGATGGTATTTGTGGATGCAATTTGGTGATTTTCGCGATTCTTAGCCGAGGATAGGCATCTAAGAATCGAGAGGTCAGGTATGGGAGTAATGTCTATCGTTGTCGCAGGGCTTCTTGTTTTGATCTTTGGTTGGATCAGGATGAGACACCTGCGCGCAAAGCGCGAGGTAGAGACGAAAAGCATTGAGCCCGACGCCTTGTACGTGCTTCTGAATGCGAAACAGGTACAGCTTTACGATGTCCGCCAGCCGCTGGACTTTCTGGCGTACCCTGAGATCATCCCGGGAGCCATAAGGATCGCGCCAAAGGATATCGCCGAGCAAACGATTTCGTTTTCCCGCGACCAGAATTCGGTGATCTATTGCACGGGTTCCGACCACGATACAAGTCGAATGATTTTGGGAAAGGCGCGTGCGCTGAAATTTACGCGGGTAACGCTCCTCAAGGGCGGCCTAGAGGCATGGAAGGCGAAGGGGTATCCGGTGGAGGCGTACACGGAGTCATTTCAGCTGGACACAGTTGGCTAAGCGAACTAGGTTTTGGGCTCAATCCCGGCGAAACTATGCCGTACGACTCAATATGATCGTTCGTAGTCTACCTGCACGTTCCAGCTCGCATCCAACCGAGCTGAGGTGAACAATGAAATCAGTACAACGAAACATAGATGTAAATGGCAAAACGAGACCTACTTCCATCGAGGGTATTGCTAGCCCCAAAGTCAAGAGCTATGTCAGAGAAGCGGAGGGGATCATTAAGGGGGATGCGAAGAAACCAAGAGAAGGGATGATGCAACAACGTCGCAAACCATAAAGACCACTGCTCCCGACCGCAGTCGCCTGGAACCCGTTTCCCTTCCAGGTTCCCGATGCATCAGTGTTCTAGGTCAATGCCCTGATCGTGCTCGTCACTTGATGAGAGCACCTTGACACGCAGGTCAGGTTGTGAAAAGGCTCGTTCGCATGCTTGCCATGTTAATCGTTGCAAAATCGCGGTTGAACTCATCCACTGGAATGCTCGTTACATCAACTGGTAATCGAGCCTACCGATACTCAGGTCTTTAAGACCTATATCTAGCACTGGAATGGCACAGTGACCCTTCCGCGCCCTACCCTTGTCGCCACCGCCGCCGCGGTTGCCGTCCTCTGCCTCTGCTGGTTCTTCTGGCATTCCAGATCCAAGGCATCCGCCCCCGTGCCATCTTCGCCAGTCGCGGCTGTCGGTTCCTACAGTGCGGCCGACACTTCGTCCGCTGATGATATCGCCCCCACACTGGTCTACGCGCACAACCTTCTTCTGCGGAAGGGTCCCAACTTCCGCATCTACATCCGCTGGATTCGTGGACAGATGGTTCGCACCCGTCGTCAGGTCAATCCGTCCTTCGACGACCCGGAGTCGTTCGTCCTTCAAATCCAGAAAGGCGTTATTCACGCCAACATAGGAGACATAAGTAACTACCTTAACGCCAGTTCTCCGACGAACGCGCCTCTCAAGAACATCTCGATTCAGCCCGAAGGCGACCAACTCAAGCTGCACGGCACCATACACAAAATTGTTCCCCTTCCGATTGAGCTGATTGGCACCCTCTCTCCTACTCCAGATGGTCGCGTCCAGTTTCACGTCACAAAACTCAATGTGCTGAAGATCCCATTGAAAGGCCTGCTGGGCGGCCTCCACGTCGAACTATCCGACCTTGTTCACGCGAGTAATATCCCCGGCGTTCAGATCGTAGAGAACGACATCATCTTCGACACACAGAAACTACTTCCCCCGCCGCATATCCACGGCGCTCTTACCTCCGTACGTGTCAGTCCACCAGACATCGAAGTTATCTACGGCAACGCGGGCAACGACGAAACTCGCCTCGCACAGTGGCACAATTTTCTTCGTCTGAGCGGAGGAACGCTCGACTTCGGAAAGCTCACCATGCACCACGTCGATCTCACAATGATCGACGCATCCCCTGATGCCTGGTTTGACCTCGACCTCGTCAACTACCAAGCTCAACTCGTCAACGGCTACACTCGTATGACCCCACAGGCTGGCCTCGAGATCTTCATGCCTGACCTTGATGAGCAGACTCCCAAAAAAGCCAGCCAGGGCATCACGCTCGAATGGCTTAAAGACCGCAACCGCTCGCTGCCGCTTGACGTTCCGGTAAAGTAGCGCTTGACTCGCGATTCGGCGACTACAAGCGAAGGGGCCAAGCCGATTCGAATGGGACCTCTCAAACTCGCGCGGGAGCGGTCGTCCGAGAGCCTCCTATTCCGAATGCCAGAGAAGCCACGTTTTCGGCAATTTCACCGGCGGCGCGATTCGGGAAACGGAGTTTCCGAAAACCCCGTTTCAAGGAAGTTCACCGAAGAGCTACGCCCGTATGGCGGCGAGATCGCGCATCTGACGTCTCAGCAGGCCACTGATCGGTATATGAATTCAGGTGGTCACCGTCCTTGAGCCGATCCCCGGCTACTACTCCTTGGCGGTGAGCGCGGTACCGGCTTGGAACTGGACCGAGGAAAAGCGGGTCCGGTACAGCGAACTCCAGGCTGAAGCCCGGCAGCAGGCCAAGGCTGCAGGCATTGTGCTCGATGCAGACCTGATCAGCGGAGACGAAGTCGGCAGCATCGTCAAATGCGCGAGGAGACATCACGCAGACCTGCTGGTTCTGGGGATGCGGAAGCACAGTTGGCTGATGACAGGTCACACAGCACAGGATATTGCCGAACGTGCCCCATGTGCAGTTCTGGGAATCAAATAAGTTGCCCGATTCTGCCAAAGCCGTTCTGGTTGCAACTTGTACCATGGCAACCGCAAGCCAAGTTAACCTGTCAGAGCAGCAGTTTGCATTGATCGCCCGAGCTCTAGCCGAACCGAGGCGCTATCAGATCCTAAAAGAGGTAGGCGGCTGGCCGACACTCTATGCTGCTTGAACCGTACGGCTATCGCTGGTTTAGGGTTTGTGGCCTGGACTACCTGCTCCAGCGATCGAACATTTGAGGCGCAGTTGATCGCCAGACGCATCTCCATTAAGAGTCGGTAACGTGTTCAATGAGTGGATTGGCGATTTGTCGTCAGGCGAGGTTGTTGGCGACTGATTCGATAGCGAGAGCGGCCATAATTTACGGCGGCAGGCCTCCCATCGCTACGATTTCAGGAAGTTAGTGACGAGTTCACTAGTCGACGCCGGGTTCGCCTGCATAATAGCGGCCATTCAACTCCGATGGTATGCGGCCGGTGACCGGTAGGTCGAACGCTGTGACCTCCTCCGTTACAGGCGCAAACACGCCCTGGCGAAACCAATTCATGAGGGCCTCCGCGGCTTGCTGTCGGATACGTCTCTCCCCTCTTTCTGGTCACGTAGTATAAGCCTCGTCGATACAAAAAGAATATTTTTCGATTTTGGACGATGCACCCCAGCTTAGTGAGGGCCGGCGCTGAGTCCCCAATTGTCCGCACAAAATCGCCGGCTCAATTTGATGCAGCTACCCCGGCCCCGCCGGGGTAAGCTTCAGCCACACCCTTCCGGACTGATCCACCCACACTCTTCCAGACGCGGTCGAAACCTCCCAGAGCGGGTAGAACGGCGACCGCGTCGCCCGGCTGGGCTTCCATACCAGGCGCGCCTCTCCGGGTTGGGCGCAGCCTGCGATTTCGACCGCGCGTTCTTCCTGTATCAGCCAGGGTTGCTCGACGCGTTCCACGGCCGCGCGCGTCATGACGCTCCCGTCGATGGCATCCACCATCACGGCCGCGCCCCGTCCGCCCAGCTCGCCAAAGTGCACGAGGAAGTAAGGATGTTGCCCGTCTAGCCGCTTCACAAGGTGCGCGACGGCAGGCAGGCCGGGTACCTGGGCTGCATCCGCCGCTACCCTGATGGCTCGTTCTTCCGAAATGCTCGCGCCTTTCACACTATTAGATTCCACGATCTCCCGTGTGCAGCGATGTGAAGATCCCCCCATCTGTCCTTACATAGATGCGCTCGCTTCCAATGGTGAACATGTGGAACGGGTACATAGGCGACAGCGATTCCCGGCAAGGCATCCATACCAGTCTCGGGTACTGACACAGCGCCTCCCGCCGCACCGGAATACGCACGCCACCATTTGGAAGCTCCACCACCGTCCCGATGATCGATTTCGCCACCTCCTCGGCAGACCCAAACCGGAGCAGGTTACCCTCTGGGTTGGCGTGCACTGCCGACTGCATGTAGAGCCCCGACTTCGCGTCCACTGCCACCGCCAGCGTGTTGAATGAGCCTTCTGTGCCGGAACAATCCAGTAGAAGGTGTCCGGCAGATCCAGCCGCTGCACTAGCACGGCCTCTCCGAATTTGGCGCGGCCCAGCGCCCGGCTGTAATGGTCGCGCGTGGCCAGCCCGTAGGCCTTCAGGCTCTCCTCGGCGCGCGCGGTAGCCTGGGCGGCCCGCAACAGTTCGCCCCGGTATTCGAGCGGCTTCATCAGCGGCCGCGAAGGCACGCCGCGCAAGGCCGGCGGCCGATTCCGATACTTCAGGGCTAAGCAGTATTCGGACGTGCTTCCAAGGCAAAATCTGCTTCGAATGGCTATATCGCAATATTCGGGGTGCTCGAATGCCTCGAGAAATATTGGGGCTACTCCATCCTCGCAGCGCGCTGTACTTGAAGAGTGCTTTCAAGGCAAAGCAAAGTGAACCTATTGTTCGAGGCAAGCAGCCCTCTCCCCCTTTTGAGTTCGAAGAAATCCTCAATATCAGTCAAAGACACCGAGGAGAGTTGTTCGTGGCGGGATAAAGCCCAATGCAAGAATTGAAGTACCCTGGAGCGGTACGTTCGGATTGTGGGAGAATGCATAGAGACAACGAAAGAGAATGGTCTAACCCGTTACCAGTTACACGTGAAGGAAAACGAAGTCGGACAGGTAATCGGAAAACAGGGACGCACCGCTAGGGCTTTGCGCACGATTCTCGCCGCTATTGCGATAAAAGAGAGGCGCCGAATTGAGCTTGATATTGCTACCAGCTCAGCGCAGTTTCCGGCATTGCAATTCCAAGAGGCTCAGAAGTAACATTAGTCATTCAGCTGCCCTTTCTGAACTAATGGAATACTCTCCTTTGCCGATGATAAGAGACATATGCGTGTTCCATTAATTGGTTTTGATTATTGGCTGATCGTATTGTCCTCCTTCATAGTAATAGTCGCCATGTACGCAACCCTTGCAGTGGTTGAACGAATGAACTCCTCGCGAGGTGTTGCTTGGTTAGCATGGCTCGGGGGCGGCGCGTCCGCAATGGGAATAGGGATTTGGTCGATGCATTACCTCGGCTTGAAAGCCCTCGGCTTACCCGTCCTCGCGTTGAACAATTCGGCTGTACCTCTTTCGATATTGGCCGCAATTTTCGCTTCCGGTGTTACATTGCTTGCAGTGAGCGGGAGAATCGACTCTGGGCGAGCTGTAAAGCAGGAGAGCCAGCGTCCAATTCGTCTAGAATCTGCATCAGTAACCGGGTGGTCTGATTGCGTTTAGGCGTGTCGAGGGTTGGCACCGCGGTTAGTTAAGATCTACGTGCATCGATGGCCTTACCTCACCGCATAAAGGACTGAAGTGTTGAATCCGCAGGCTGACTGGTGAAGCGAGTGTGCGCTCCAATGGATACGTGGCAAGGTTGTCGCGAAACCCTTCTGAAATTCAAGAGAAGTTCGGAGGAGATGTTTCGAGCCCTTTTCCGTTCTGTCGGCGACCAGGTGTCCGGAAACGGCTGGGACTCAAAGGGGCAGGCGTGTTGTCATCCAAACGTCTCTTGAAAGCAATGAGAAGGGCTATCGACGACAAAACAACGGAAATAATGGCCATGACCTCTTTCTGGCTCCTTTGGTCAAGCCAGCGTATCACTTCGCGATTCAAGCATCTCGAGCCTGTTGTTTCGCCAGGTTTCCTACTTCTGGATGTATTTTCGGCTGTGCCGTATATTTCGTTAGACTCCTCTATAGGTTTAAAATACCTCGAGGTTGAGTTATTTCCGCAAACCACGGGGCCTGACGTTTGAAAGTGGGATATCTGTTGATGAGTCGTCGTTTTCCCTGGTCTTTACCTTTGCTCTGCGGCGGTCTTCCTCTGTTGAGCTGCTCTTCTCCCCTTTCCACTCACACCCCAATGAAGCAGACGCCGCTTGTCCTAAGCGGCCATCTTCAGGGCGGACAGCAGCCTGTCGCGAACTCGACGGTTCAGCTTTATACCGTGGGAATCCTCGGAGACGGCTCTGCAAGCACTCCTTTGTTGACGAGCACGGTAACTTCGGACATCAACGGAAACTTCACGTTGGGTGGTCTCTTCTCCTGTTCCAACGCTGACATACCTCACAGCGACCGGCGGAGATCCTGGCATCGGTCACAACAACCCCAACCTGTCCATGATGGCGGTTGCGGGCCCATGTTCCTCCCTCACGCCCAATACCTTTGTTTCAATTAATGAACTCACAACTGTGGCTGCGGTTTCCGCCCTAGCTTCGTTCATGAGTTCGCCGTCGGCCGTTGGCTCCGCAACGACAGACGCTTCAGACCTGGCTGCGGCCTTTAGTGTTGCCTCAGAGTTGGTCAATTCTACGACTGGCACTACTCCAGGCCTGAATGTGCCTCCAGGTATGACCGTCCCCACTGCGGAGATCATTAGTTTGGCCGACATCCTTTCGGTTTGCGTTAACTCAGGGGGAGGCACCGCAGGTGACTCTACACCATGTGGCAATCTCTTCGCTCTCACCACGCCGGCCAATGGTCCCGCACCGACCAACACGACGATGGCTCTCTTGAATCTGGCGAACAACCCCACGTTAAACACTACCTCCCTTTTTGCCCTCGCCCCGGGGACAGGCGCCCCGTTCCAGCCACAACTAGCGATCGCTCCACCAGACTTTCGAATTCGTCTTACCCCTGCAGCCGGTTCAATGGCTTGCAGTTCAGCCCTCTAAACGTTAGCTTCCCGAACACAGATGTCGGTTCCACATCGGCGATCCAGACCGTCACGATTAGAAACACCAGCACGACGCAAGTTACTGTGAGCGCAATCGGCATCACCGGCACGAACATGAGTGACTTCGGGCAAACAAATACCTGCTCCGTTCCTTTGTAGCCCACTGATATCTGCTTCGTCCAGCTAACTGTGACCCCAAGCGCAATCGGAACTCGGAACGCTTATCTTAGTGTTGCGTCGAACACCCCGGATTCCCCTCAGTATGTTTCGCTGACAGTCGAAGGAAATATGCCTTCCGCTCCCGTCGTTGGCGCGATCGCTGAATATCCGATGGGTGACGGAAGTGGAACCACGATCCGTGACATTTCAGGTCACGGAAATAACGCGACTTTCGCAAGCGGAGCAAATGCTCCATCCTGGCTACCGTATGGCGTTGCGTTCCTAAACACAGCCACCACCTATAGCAGCAATCAATGGATCGACACCCCGGTGACTACCTTTGGAACGGCCTACGTTGCATACTGTACGCCGACCGAATTGGGAATGAACACCGGCACTGGAGTCAACTCAGTAGCCTCAGCACCCACACTGATTGGACCAAGTTCCGTCACATCCGGTATCTTTCTGTCGGGCAGCGATCTCTCGGGAATTGGGCACATGTCGATTGTGCCTACAATCTTCAATTCCAGCGCGGTGCCAGACACTGTTGCAAACGAAGTCAGCGGCGGGTGTCATATCTATGCTTTTTCAGTAGGCGGCTCTCAAGACCATATCACCGTTGATGGTGTTGAACCGGCCTCGTATGCGCAACAGGGTTCTTCTACCTCATTGGTCACGACCTCTGGTCACTATCAACTGGAGACAGGACAAAGTAACAATGACAACCTCTTCCTGAAGGGGGTTATTGGCTACGTTGTGTTCTTCCCATCGGCTCATACTGTCTCGGAGATGACGCAGGAGACAAACTACATTGCGGATCAACTGAGTCAAAGGACTAACTATCCGCGGTATCCAGTTTTGAGCAATGCGACCATGAGCCAGTGGATCGGGGTTGGCGATTCCCTGACCGCTGGATACTTTGGGTCGTCGCAATGGACAGCGGGACTGACGTTCGACAACTCGTACACGGTTTCGAATTACGGTATCGGTGGAATGGAGGCGATCGACGTTTGCAACATGTCGGACCAACGCTGGGCCGCCTCGGTTGTACCGGGACGCTCCATCGTACAGGTTTGGGCCGGAACCAACGATTTTTCCTACGGCTATTACAGCGCCGCGCAGATATGGTCGAATCTGGCTACGTGTGCAGCGAAGGCAAAACAGTATGGCGCTCGGTCGATTATCACCACGATGATCAGTAGAGCCGGATTCGACGCCAACAAGAATGCCTTGAATGCTCTCATCCGCGCGAACTATAAGCAGGCAGGATTCGACTACCTGAACGATCTTGCTGCGGTGCCGGGATTGGGCGCAGACGGCTCTTACTCCAACATGGCGTGTTTCAATTACGACGAGACTCATTTGATCGGCCCCGGACCAGGAACATGTGGCATCATAGGAACCAACGGTTTTACAGGTTACGGGATGGTCGAGCAGCTGTCGGAGAATGCTGTGAATACGATGGACGGTTCATCGGCGGCCAATCCCGACGTCTCAACATCTAACGCATTCATCAGCGTCTACAAGAACAATTACGTCATCCAGACACCGACGGCACCTGCGACTTTCCAACTAGTGGACTGCCAGGGACAGTCCTCACCCCGGGTCGTAGTCAATGGTTCGTCGTCGTATACGATCACAATCGGCAACTCGGGAGGATGGCCGTTGGTAGGCTCGCCTTCGTTGCTACCCAATACTTCCGCAACTTTTACCCCTTCGGTTGCTTCGGCTGCCAGCGGCGGTTGTCAATGGACTCGGCAGTAGGAATTTGCCTCGTTCTTCCGATCTTTCATTTAGGCTCGCGGCAACCTTGACGGTGATCTGCTGAACAGTTGCCGTCGTTACCGAAAAACGGGGTTATCGGAAACTTCGATTGGCGCTCCCCTGAACTTGCCGATAACCCGACTTTTCAGGAACTACGAGGGAGCCCGCTCCATACCCTATCGCCATCGAAGGCCACGAAGAGGTCGAGCAGCTCGTCAAGCCCAGATTCCATCCTCACACACTCTTCGACTTATGCCTAGCCCAGCTGAAGTTCACTCTGCTAAGACACGCCAAATGGGCATGTTTACTGAATTATGAGCGTCACATTTTTTTGTATGTTAGCGCCGTTTCCCGTACCAATCAGGGTGACGGTGTATGTTCCAGCGGGCGTCGAGTGACTTGTGCCGCCATTATTGGTATTGCCGACGGATCCTCCACTGCTACAAGAAATAGAGGTCAAGGCGGTCACCGTTCCGAACAGGACAATCAGCAGGATTCGGACACCGAACTTACGTCGGCGCGGGATCAAAAGGGGTATCCCAACGGCCGCGATGATTGTTGTCGCGGTAGACCAAAAACCGGCCGCAGGCTTCTCATATGCGACTGCAGAACTGGTACTGATTGTCAGCGAGCCTGTCACTGGCGTTGTAGTGCCCAAATTTACATTTGTTGAACTGAAACTGCAGTTCGCATAGATCGGAAGGCCGGTACAACCGAGGGTCAAGGCTTCTTGATACGTTGCGCTCTCGGAGACACTAAGTTGAAAGGTCGCACTGCTTCCGCTATTGATTGTTTGGCTCGTGGGTGTGACGTTGATAGCTAGAGCTACTCCCTGACCGGCAAGAGCCACCTGCTGGGGACTGCCTGTCGCGTTATCCGCTATGGTGAGGATGCCTTGGCTGATGTTGCCGTCGATCGGTGTGAACTGCACACTAATCTGGCAATTCGATCCTGGGGCAAGAGAACCTAGACCCTACCACTCTCGGAGAACGAACTTGACCCCGTAATCGAAATGCTGGAAATCGAAATCGTCTGCGAACTCGGGTTGGTAAGAGTAATTGATTGCCCCGAAGACAGAATACCTTTCAATTGTGGCGGAAACGACAAGGAATTTACGGAGATAGTTAAAGTAGGAGCAGCAACACCTATTCCTGTAAGTGCAATCGTTTGGGTTGGAGTAGAACCGTCGTCGGTCACTGTAAGTGTCCCGTTCTGGGGCCCCACGCTGGTTGGTGCAAAGGCAATCAGCATCTGGCACGAGGTGCCAGGCTGCACGGCTGCACAGGTATTTTTCAGTTGAAACGGCCCCACAACGCTCGCGTTCGAGACATGGAGCACATCAGTCCCATAAATTCCGGAAGTTGATAGGAAGGCAGTTTGAGTCGCACTGACAGATCCCACGATTTGAGAGTTGAAGTTCAGGCTTGCTGGTGTAAGAAGCGCCACCTTCTGCACTCCGGTACCACTGAAAAACGTACTTATAGATGTGCCCTGAGACGGGGTCCGTAAAGTCCAACTCCGTGTTCTCCGTGTTGGTTGTGGTCGGGGTGAACGTCACATTGAAACTGCAACTCCGACCTGCAGCTACCGCGGTGTGGCAATTGTCTGTTTCGGAGAAATCAGGATCTAGAAAGCCAGCCGCTGCCGCCGGGTCAAAGACAATATTGGTCAAGGTTACGGCGCTCGTCATGTTGTTTATTACTGTTACCGTAAGAGGTGGGCTGGTCGTGTTGACGTCCCGCGAACCGAAGCTCACATTCGGAGCTCGTACCGTGAGCGGCGAGACTACCGCTTCATCAAATGCGTATGCGGTAGTGCTGAAGCTCCCTAACGACGCACTTACAGCCAGCACTTGCGAGATATTGAATCCACTTTGAATTTGAAGTGTGAAGTTTTTGCTAGTCGAGCCGGCTGGGATGGTAACAGTAGTTTGCCCACTGACTGCCGGATCACTAGCCTGGAGGCTCACGGTCGTGTCGGTAGTTGACGTCTGGTTAAGAGTGACCATTCCCGCAAGCGTGTCGCCGATAATCTCCTCGGACTGTAGAGATAACTGAATCGGAGGAGCTGTCGTTCCCCTCATCACATCAAAGAACAAAGATAAATTGTTGAATTCCACGACGGATGGGACTCCGCTTCCATCCATATCGGCGACCTGCCAGATTGGCTGGGCCCCGCCGATGCTGAAATATCCGCCGTTGGCGTCAAAGTACCATCAGGGTTGCCACTGTAAAACTGTGCCCAGTGAAAGTAGGATCCATCAGAGGTCGACGCGTAAAGCGGCACGATCACATCAATGTTTCCGTCTTGATTGAAGTCGCCGACCGCCGGGTTAGAGAGATACAGTGAGTTTGTTCCTGCGAAGCTGTTGTAAGACTGCGGCGGCGCGAAGCTGCCATCGGGTTGTCCAAAGTAGGTGGTAATTTGCGGTGAAAGCGAAAAATTGTCCTGGGCGACGAGATCGAGGCGCCCATCATGGTTCAGATCCGCCATCGTGAATGGGGGGAATTCCGGGGCTGCCAAAGAGGACCTGCGGAGATTGCAGCATCAACCGGTGGAGCAACTCCCTCGGTCTGTCCGATTAGCCGGTTATTCGTCCGAGTGGATCCAACCGCATGTGTAAACACTGGCCGACTTCCGCATACTAATCCTGCGTCGATGCGTGCATTGGCGATTTGGCACAAGTGAGAGATCGTACGCGATGGCGTAGGACAATTCACGCTAGCTGTGTTGCTTACCTGGTGACCACAGTCGGATCGTAGGGCGTCAATCAAGGTCTTGGCCGTCGGCTGAGGGCGCTCGTGCGAGCTGACGAAGATCCTGCCGTACCAGATCGATTTGCGTCGAAAGCCGTTCAAAAACCTTTCTCGCTCCGACCAGGTCGGCGTCTTTCGCGGACATTTCCAATTGGTTCGCGGCGTCCTGCGCGGCAGAGGCCTGAAATGTCCCAACCGAGCCCTTGAGTGCATGAGCCGCCCTCTGGACCATAATCGCGTCACCTGAATCAAGACCATTTCGGATTTGGCTTTCTTGCTTTGCGCTGTCTGCAAGCCATAACTCGGCCATTTCTGTGAGGAGGGCTCGATCTCCCATGACAGAGTCGAGAAGCAGCTCGAGTTGACCAATTGCCCGAAACGCGTTCGGCTCTGAAGATTGACCCATATTTTGTGTCTTCTTTACTTCAGACATTGCCTGCTTCAATTCGTCAATTCGAATCGGTTTTGAAAGATAGGCGTCCATGCCGGCGCTTAGACATTTTTCCCTGTCGCCTTTCATTGCGTGTGCAGTCATCGCAACGATCGGTACATGCTTTCCGGTGCTTGCTTCCGCGGCACGGATGGCCGTTGTGGCCTCCAGTCCATCCATCTCGGGCATCTGTACGTCCATGAGTATGAGCTCAAATTCTTCCGCTTGAGACCGTCCCAGCGCCTCCCTACCATTGTTGACGACCTGTGCCTTGTGGCCGAGCTTCTCCAGGATTTTCATCGCCAACGTCTGGTTCACCGGGTTATCCTCTGCGAGCAGAACTCGCAAGGAGCGCTCCGGAGCCTGGATGAAAGCCGATGCGTATCGTTCACGTTTCCCACCATGTTCGGCCATTGTCGTCACGATTGCATCAAAGAGTTCGGACTGCTTGATCGGTTTGCTGAGATAGTCGGATATTCCCAACTCACGACAGCGCGCAGCATCGCTGGGCCTCGATGCGGAGGTCAGCAGAATGACTTTGAGCTCTTGCTGCTTATAGTTGTTTCTTATTTGCTCCGCCACTGCAAAACCGTCCATATCAGGCATGTGGACGTCGAGTAGCACCAGGTCGAAGCTATTCTTCGAATCCGCCTTCCTAAGCGCACTCAGCGCTGTAGCGCCGCTGCTGGCCAGTGAAGGCTTCATGTGCCAGTTCGTCAGGATTTCCCTTAGGATTCGCCGATTAGAAGCGTTATCATCAACAACTAGGATAGGCAAATCGACGAGCTTGTAAACCTCTTTCGTGAGAGGTTCCGATTCTGATTTCGTCATCTCCAACACCACAGTGAAGTGGAACTTGCTCCCTTGTCTCACCTTGCTTTCCACCCACATCGTTCCACCCATCAGCTTCACCAGTGCGGCGGAAATTGAGAGTCCCAATCCGGTTCCGCCATACTTGCGGGTAGTCGAGCTATCGGCCTGTTCGAATGCCTCGAAGATCGTCTGCTGCTTGTCCTCAGGAATGCCGATGCCAGTATCTGACACAAAGAAATGCAAATCGAGGGCCGACTCACTTTGGCTTTGTCGCTCAACGTGCAGCATCACCTCGCCTTTGTCGGTGAACTTGATGGCATTACCGACAAGGTTGATGACGATCTGTCGGAGACGAATCGGGTCCCCGAAGACGCGATCAGGCAGATCGACTTGAATGTGGCACCCCAGCTCCAGCTCTTTCTGATGAGCGCGCGGGGCAAGCAAGCGCACTGTGTCTTCGAGAGTGTCACGGAGATTGAAGTCTCTCTTGTCTAGTTCGAACTTCCGTGCCTCGATCTTCGAGAAATCGAGCAGGTCATTGATTAGCGTAAGTAAGGCATCCGCGGAGTCCCTGATTGTGCTCAGGTATTCGCGCTGCTCGCCGGTGAGCGAGGTGCCGAGCGTAAGCTCGGTCATTCCCACAATCGCATTCATCGGCGTGCGAATCTCGTGACTCATGTTGGCCAGGAACTCGCTCTTCGCTTTCGTCGCTTCTTCAGCGACCTGCTTTGCGGATTCCAGCTCGCCTGCATAGAGTCGCAACGCTGCTTCTGCCTCAGTGCGCTCGATAAACTGGCCGATTTGACTGCCGATTGCCGACAATAGCTTAAGCAACTTCGTATCAGGCTGCCGGATTTGGTGACTAAAGAACTCGAGTACCCCGAGCACTTCATCGGCGAGCAGAATTGGAAAACCAAACGCACTGTGCAGTCCTACTTTCGAAGCGATCGGAGCGCGAGGGAAATTAGGGTCTTTGGTTACGTCCTCAATCCAAAGCGCATCGACTTCTTGCCAAACACGGCCAGGTAGGCCAATGCCGCGATCGAAGGTGAGGGAGCGAGTGAGCGCCGAAAACTCGCTTACGTTCGCGGTTGGAATGTGCCAGGTTTCCACGCAATGCAAGAGGCCTTCTTTCTTGTCCAGCTTCCACACGGTGCCTACGACCCATTCCAGTGTTTCGCAAATGTTCTTCAGGATTTGTGGTGCCGCTTCATGCAGGGAAGGCGCTTCCGCCAGCACCTTGGTGACGAAGTACTGAGCGAGCAGGAGGTCCTCGTCTTGCTTTGTCTCCGTTACGTCGCGGCCAGTCGCATAAATAAACTGTCCGTCTGCTGGCGCGGACGCTGTCCAGAGAATCCATCGGAAGGAACCGTTCTTGGATCGATAGCGGTTCCGGAAGCGCATCGTTTTATATCCTTGAAAAACCTTGGCGGCCTCCGCAATCGTCGCCTCCCGGTCGTCCGTATGGACGAGGTTGATCCAGGGCTGCATGAGCATTTCCTCTTTTGTGTAGCCGAGAACATCTGTCCACGCTTTATTCACCCACTTGAAATATCCGTCGCCGCCGACCACGCAGATCAGGTCAAGGGCAAGATCGAGCAACTCCGTGACTTCAGTGTCACGGGCAGTGGGTCTCAATGTTGAGGGTGCGGACATGTTCGCTCTCCGAGGATAAGCAGTCTACGCCTAGGTTCGTGTTGACGCTAGCAGCAGACCGACATAGTATTCAGTGATTCCGATCGCGATGATAGAGGAGGTCTTTATTATGTCCGACGAACCCCCCACTCGACATCGAATTCTGGTTGCTGATGACGATGCGGCGATCCGCCACGGCATCTCCAAACTCCTCGAAAACGCCGGATTCGAGGTATCAGAAGCGGCAGATGGGATTGCTGCACTGAATGCTATCCAGGAAAACCAGTACGACCTTGTATTCCTGGATATTTGGATGCCTCACCTTTCAGGACTTGAAGTGCTAGCGCGCATTCGCACCGCGCCAAGTCGACCTAAAGTCATCGTAACGACCTCCGATGGTACATCCGAGACTCTGTTGCGTGCAGTGAAGGAACAAGCCTACGATTACTTGAGCAAACCGTTTCCTCCCCGCAAAGCCGTCGAAGCCGCGCAACGGGCGCTCTCCGCCAATCAGGAGCCGCCCATAGAAGTCTTGTCGGCTAGGCCGCACTGGGTCGAACTCCTAATTCCTTGCACACGCGAGGCTGCCGAGCGGATTGAGACCTTCATGATGAAGTTGGAGGCGGACCTTCCTGACGATGTGCGCGAAACGATCGCTTCGTGCTTCCGGGAACTGCTGCTCAACGCAGTCGAATGGGGTGGTCAGCTCGATCCCAATCGAAAGGTTCGGGTCGCTTCTGTTCGCTCGCCGCGAATGCTCATGTTCCGCATCGCCGACCCAGGCCCCGGCTTTTCGTTCGAGGGACTCTCTCATGCAGCGGTCGGCCAACCGGAATCGGAGCCTACAGCCCATATGTCCGTTCGCGAAGAACGCGGAATTCGCCCAGGTGGATTTGGAATCCTGATGACAAAGGCCGGCGCCGACGAACTTCTGTATAACGAAGCGCAGAACGAGGTTATGTTCGTGAAGTATTTCGATAACGCACAAGCCGTTCCGGCGGAAAGAGGGGTGAATCAATCGTAATTTCGGTTTAGTACAAACGCTACAGAGTAGGAGGTGACTCCGTAGAGGCCGAGAGTGGCGAGCAGCAGGGCCAGGATGCTGAAGAGCGTCATGAGCCTAGTGATCATGCGGTCCTGGGTGAAGCGGTCAGCGATCTGTTCGTCGAAGGTCTGGAACTTAACGATGGAGAGGTTAGGGTTGATGGCAGTGAGCGTCTGGCGAGTAAGCGACTGCATGTTATCCATGGGCCGGTCGGTCTGGATGATTATGGCGCCGGCGTAGAGGCCGGTATCCTGGTCGATGGGGCGTTGGAGTATGGAGCCTGGTATGCGACGAGTCATGGGGATGAAGTACATTGCGTGGTTCTTCCAGGTGACCGAGGTGTATGCGGTGTCCTCGACTACGCCGACGATCTCAAAGTCTCCGGAGGTTTGTGGCCCGGGTGAGCCGAAGCGGCGACCGATCGGGTTCTCGCCGGGCTTGAAGAATTTTTTGACGAAGGACTGATTGACGACGGCGACGGCTGGAGAGGTTGAGGTTTCCTGGGTGGTGAATCCTCGTCCCTTGAGGACGTGAGTGCCTGCGGAGTCGAAGTATTCGGCGTTGCCTCTGACCCAGGACGCCCCCGTGTTCAGGAAGGGCTGGCCTTGAATCTGGAGATCTTCGCCCGAGTTGTTGGCCTCCATTGGGGTGTTGGTGGAGATGCCAACCTTTTGGACGCCGGTGATGGCGTGGAACCGCTCTTCGATGGTTCGATAGAGGGCTTCAACCTGGGAGGGAGCGTAGCCGGCTGCCTGCGGGTTGAAATGGACGATGTACCGGTTCGTCGGGTTGAGCTTGAGATCGATGTTCCTGAGCTTATTCAGGCTTTGGATAAACATGCCTGCTCCGACCAGCAGCACCAGGGCAAGAGCCGACTGGAGCACGATGAGGCTGCGCTGCAGGAGTGAGGCTCCGGAGGTAGTGGTGCGGGTCCCACTGCGGAGGGCGTCGGCTGGGTTTGCGTTGGATGTGATCCATGCGGGGGCTACGCCGAAGAGGATGCCGGTGAGGAGCGAGATTCCGAAGGCAAAGGCGAGCACCACGCCGGAGGGACTGGCATCGATGGGGACGTTCTGTGCGCCGGGAAAGGTCATGGCGAGAAGCACGCGTGTACCGGCGTAGGCGACGACAAGTCCAGCCATGCCGCTGATGATCGAGAGGACGAGGCTTTCGGTGATGAGTTGGCGAGCGATTCTTGTACGCATCGCGCCTAGAGCGGTACGGATGGACATCTCTGCGCGGCGATTCATTCCGCGGACGAGCAGAAGGTTGGCGATGTTGGCGCAGGCGATGAGGAGCACAAGGCCGGAGATCCACATCAGCAGCTTAAGTTTGGAGGCGTAGTCGTCCTGCATGCTCTGGATACCTGCGCCGCCGGGGGACAAAACTACCCTTGCTTTAGCCAAGGCGCGCTTGCCTTCTGCGTCTGAGAAAATTGTTGTGGCTGCGAATGATTGCCGGACCAATTCAGTGATTTTGGTCTGTAGCGGGGCCATGGCAATGCCGGGTTTTACGCGACCGATGAGGTATAGCCAACGGTGATCGGGCATGTGTACGTGTGTAGCATTTGCCAGAACCGGCATGGATTCGATGGGGAGATAGAAGTCTGGCGGGGTGCTGGACAGGCGATCGCCGTAGAAGCCTTTGGGAGCGATACCTGCGATGGTTACGGCTTTCGTATTGATCCAGAACGTGCTGCCGACGACGGAGGGATCACCGGCATAGTTGTTCTGCCACATGTCGTAGCTCATGATGGCGACGAACGGTGCGCCTTCCACGTTGTCCGCGTCCGTGAAGAGACGTCCGATCTGCGGCTGAAGGCCGAAGGTGCGGAAGTAGTTTCCGGAGACGAATTCGCCACTGACGGAGCGTGCACCCTCCTGAGTCTTGTCGCGTCGTGCGATGATTTGACCGATGCCGGCCTGCATGGCGGCTAATTCTTCAAACTCCGATGCGTTCTTCTGCAGCTGGTGCCAGGTGTCGGTGGCGAACAAGGAGTAGCTGCCGTCGTCCGCCCCCCCAGAAGCTTCCGTGCCCCAGTTGACGCAACACTCGTTGGTGTTGCCTATGCGGATGAGGGTGGTGGGGTCAACGACGGGGAGGTTTTTGAGCAGGACTGCGTTGACCAGGGTGAAGATGGCGGCGTTGGCCCCGATACCGAGAGCGAGGGTGAGGACGGCGGTGATAGTGAAACCGGGAGTCTTTCGGAGCTGCCGAATGGCGTATGTGGCGTCTTGAAGGAGAGTTCCAGGGAAGAAGCTCGGACGCTGTTCGTGAGATTGGGCTCGCGCGCTCTCAACTCCCCCGAACTCTACGACCGCTCTTCGGCGCGCCTCCAGTAGATTCATTCCTGCAGCGATG
>Ga0206911_1041_pt1 | contig 31258 bp, 28 predicted proteins | sample Alteio_BWOrgHeat_74_FD_152956 | JGI IMG/M metagenome (GOLD analysis project Ga0206911, IMG submission 152956) | Enriched cells from forest soil in Barre Woods Harvard Forest LTER site, Petersham, Massachusetts, United States -... | ecosystem: Environmental > Terrestrial > Soil > Temperate forest >...
GAGTAGTCGTTCTCGATCATGTCGGCCATGGCGTCGCCGAGCCAGACTTCCTGCTCGTCGGTGAACATGTCGCCGGAGACTGGAGTTACCCATGCGGTCGGGGCGGGGCAGGTGGTTTGGGCAGGAAGAAGGGCGGATCCGGCTGTCAGGAGAAGGCAGGAACACAGAACAGGACGTGCGAAGAAGCTTTGGGCCCGAAGCGTGAATAGCATGCGGTCGAACTATAACATTCGATTCGCGGATTTTGGATGCCATTTCCGGGGGAGTTGGAATGAACACCCAGACGAGATACATTGACGATTCCCAAAACGGGAACCACTCAAAATAAATCCTGCAATCAAGGAAAATTTTCAGAAAACGCCATCGTGGTCTCTAAGAACCAGCGAGGGTACACGTATCACCACAAACTCACCACAAAAAAACCACGTTTTGCCACCCACGTTTTTCAAAAAACACCTGCAAAAACGCGAAAACACCAGCAAATAAAAAATGCGTTATTGGTTCGAGGTGCGGACGTCTTCGACGATGAGTTCCGGGGTGAGTCTCAGGTGGTTTTGGTAGCTGGCGGCGATGAAGTCGCGGAAGATAGGGTGTGGCTCCAGCGGCTTGGACTTGAATTCAGGATGAAACTGACAGCCCAGGAAGAAGGGATGTGTTGGGATTTCAACGATTTCGACGTAGGTGGCGTCGGGGGTCGTGCCGGTGATGCGGAGGCCTCCGCCAGTAAGGATTGCCTCGTACTCGCGGTTAAATTCGTAACGGTGACGGTGACGTTCTGAGATGTCTGTAGTCCCGTACGCATGCGCAGCAAGCGAGTCGGGGGCAAGAACGCAATCCCAGGCGCCGAGACGCATCGTTCCACCCATCTCTTCAACGCCCGTCAACTCCCGTAGTTTGTAGATGATACGGTAAGGCGTCGCGGGGTCGAACTCGCCGGAGTTGGCGTCGTGGAGGCCGCAGACGTTGCGGGCGTATTCGATGCACGCGGTCTGCATCCCGAGGCAGATGCCGAAGTAAGGCGTGAGCGTCTCGCGGGCATAGCGGATGGCGTTGAGCATGCCTTCGATGCCGCGCTTGCCGAAGCCCCCCGGGACGAGGATGCCGTCAAACCCTTCAAGCTGAGCAACATAGTCGGTGGTGGGACGGCCTTCGGAGTCGCGGGTCTCGAGGCCCTCAGCTTCGATCCAGGTGACGCGGAGCTTGAGGTTGTGTGCCAGAGCTCCATGCACAAGTGCTTCTTTAAGAGACTTGTACGAGTCTTCGTACTCGACATACTTGCCAACGATGGCGATGGAAACTTCGTCTTTGGGGTTGTAGGCGCGGTAGACGATGTCCTGCCACTTGGAGAGGTCAGGTGCCTTGGCTTCGATCCGTAAGTACTTGAGGGCAAGGGCGTCTACGCCTTCGGCAGCGAACGTCAGCGGTACCTCATAGATGCTAGCAACGTCGCGCGCCGCAATGACGGCAGGCTCTTCAACGTTGCAGAAGAGGGCGATCTTCTGGCGCATCTCGCGTGGGACAGCGCGATCAGAGCGGCAGAGAAGGATGTCGGGCTGGATGCCGATGGACAGCATCTCTTTCACAGAGTGCTGGGTGGGTTTGGTCTTCAATTCCTGCGCGGCAGCGATCCAGGGGATCAACGTAACATGCACAAAACACGTGTTATCCCGGCCGAGATCCTGACGCATCTGGCGGATGGCTTCTAAGAACGGCAAAGATTCAATATCGCCTACCGTCCCGCCGATTTCGACGATGGCTACGTCGCAGTCGGAGGCGACTTTGCGCATGGCGTTTTTGATTTCGTTGGTGACGTGGGGAATAACCTGGACGGTCTTGCCGAGGTAGTCGCCGCGTCTTTCCTTGGTGATGATCTGTTCATAAATTCGCCCGGTGGTGAGGTTGTTGTCGCGAGTGAGGCGGGCGTGGGTGAAACGCTCGTAGTGGCCGAGGTCGAGGTCGGTCTCGGCGCCGTCGTCGGTGACGAAGACTTCGCCGTGCTGGAAAGGCGACATGGTGCCGGGGTCAACGTTGAGGTAGGGGTCAAACTTCATGAGATTGACCTTGAGCCCGCGGGCTTCGAGGAGACAGCCGATCGAGGCTGCGGCTAAACCCTTGCCGAGCGAAGACACGACTCCGCCAGTTACGAAGATGTACTTTGCAGACATGTCCGCGACCTCTTTAGTTGGATTGGAAGTTTGTGCCTGGTGTGCACGATTAAGTATCGCAGGGTTGCGCGACGGAGGCAATGGGTTGACTTTTGGGGGAGGAATCAGACGAGGTTAATCTCCGAAGAGGATTACGTTCATGTGGTTGTGCTACAGCGAGGATGATGCCGACGAGGTGGCGCGCGGAGTCATGGCTGTGACTTCGTTCCCGATCACTCGATGTTTAGGAAGTTCGACCACATTTTCTTATTCTTTGCCGAATATTCTGTGGTTCGGAACCTGGCATGCTTCCGTCTGGTGGAATATCTTTGTCCAAAGACCCGTAAGAAATTGCGTCAGAATGCTGAGCCTTTTCCGTTAACCCTGTGCATTTCGTCTATGTCACACATGTGACAATCCGAGATTAACCCGGGAAGGACGTATAGTTTGGCCCCCAAAATGCGTACGTCTTGTTAGATTCGGTGTCTTTCTGCGACGCAGGACGGCTGTTCGCCGGAAATTCAATTCAGTGAGAAAACTATGTTCAAATGGATTTTCTTTCTCTCTTGTCTGTGTATCTTCGGTTTCGTGGCATCTGCGAAGGCTGACACGATTGGACCTAATAACTGCGTGACCTGCCTGGGGTCGAGCTACACCCTCACGTATACCGCAACAGCCAACCCCGACATCTTCGATATCTTTCTAACCGTCGATACTTCTGCGACCACGCTTCCCGGCGATCTCCTGAATGCTGTGGCCCCGAAGGTGAGTTCGTCCTTCGTCAACGTTTCATTCATCTCTGGCCCATTCGGCACCGTTACCAACCAAGGTATTAATTCAGGTGGCTGCGGCGGCAATGGCAACGGATTCTTCTGTTCCGGCGGCCCAGGTCTGGCGATTGGAAGCGGCGACGTCTACAGCTGGGAATGGGCGATCACACTTGCTTCACCGGGCGACCTCTTTACTGGATCTAATGAAGCTTCCATCAAGGCCAGTTTTGTAACCCCCGCCGGTGGCAATGCCGGACTCACCTCCGAAGACATCACTCTCCAGCCAGGCTCACCCGTACCTGAGCCGTCCACGCTCATGCTTCTGGGTACCGGCGCACTCGGTATCGCAGGAGCCATCAAGAGAAGGTTTCTCGCTTAGCAAGAAGAGACAACCCATCAAGGTCATCGCCCTCCATCCGTCCTGTGGAGGGGCGATTTTTAGTTTGTTGGTGATGCGGGGTTCCCTTCCAAGCGAAGACACACTTTCCTTCACTTAAATGGAAATGACCCTCCGAAGAGGGTCATTGGCTTAGCTCTGGCGAGCGCTCTCGTTCCAAGATGTCTTTCCTGGTTTCTCCAGGGTTACGCAGCCTTCCGGTGGGTTAGCCCTTTGGGCCCACAGGTGGGGGTGGAGGAGGCGGCGGGTTCTGCGGGCTGGTGGCGGGGCAGTAGCCTCCGCCATTGCCTTTGCCATGATCGCAGTTACGGCCTGTACCCGTGTTCTGGCCGTTCATGTCGCTCTGGCGTTTGGGGGCATGGTCGGTATCCGTATGGTTGCCCACGCAAAACAAACACGGCGAGGGACTATCGGGCCCAGTTGCAAAGGCCGCGGGGGAGGTTGTCAGCAGTGAAAATCCAACAGCAGATACGGCAATGAGGCGATTCAACTTCATATGGGTTACCTCTCGATTAACGTGCGAAGGAACTGACGGGAGAATATCAATGGTTACGGGTCATGGCAGTAACACTATTGGGGGATACAGACGTGACGGCCATGGATGGGTTGGTCGGCCATCTCCTGGTAGGAGACGAAGATGCTTGACTTGGTGTTGTAGCTGGAACCGCCGACGGTCCAGCGATGGTGGTGCGGCCGTCTGACGACAGTAGTTGATGGGGACACGTATTCTACTTTGGAAGGTAGTAGCGGACTCGTAAATGACGGTGAGAGCGACGGGTAAGGCGTGGATTGATGTTCAGGCCTGGGCGATGCGGTGGATGGACGCGCTGGCGATGCGGCGGGCTCGGAGACGAGGGTTGCCGGCGCACCTGGCGACTGGAGAGCGAGGTGAGCGAGAGGCACTCTTTTATCTGCGGAAGAAGGGCTATATCGTGGTGGCGCGACGATGGAAGACGGCGAAGCTGTGGGGCGATATTGACCTGATCGCTTGGGATGGGGGGTGGCTTTGCTTTGTTGAGGTGAAGACGCGGAGTGGGCGGGATGCGATGCCGGCGGAGTCGGCTGTCGATGGGGAAAAGCAGGATATGTTGCGGCGGATGGCGCGGGCTTATATGAGAGTGTTTCCGGAGAAGCTGCGGGCGGATGTGCCGGTTCGGTTCGATGTGGTGTCGGTATACTTGCCGCCATCCGGAGTTGAGTTCGATCTATATCGAGGGGCGTTTGGATGGTGATTTACTTGAAGGACGCGAATGTTGCGCTGCTGGGTCCGGCTGAGTTGAGTGAGCGGCTGGCGACGGTGTTGCGAAATGCGATGCCTTGGCTGGTGACGATCTCCGAGGCAGAGGCGAGCGTGCCGGAGCGCGAAGGAAAGTGGACCGGGAAGCAGGTGATTGGGCATCTGATCGATTCGGCGGTGAATAACCTGGCACGGATTATGCGGATGCAGATTGAGACGGGTCCGAGCCTGTCTGGGTATGAACAGATGGAGTGGGTGAGTTTGCAGCACTATGCGGAGCGCGAGTGGGCGCAGGTGCTGGCGCTGTGGTTCGCTCTGAATGAGCACGTGGCGTGGACGATAGGGCATGTAGAGGAGGCTCGGTTAGCGAACCGGGGTGTGGTTGAGGGCGAGCCTTTGACTTTGGGGTTTTTGATTGCGGATTATGTTGCGCACATTGAGCATCATCTTCGCGCGATGCGATTGTGGCTGGGCGTCACCGGTTGAGCGGGTAACAACCGAATTAGCTGACGGAGGTGTCTAATGTATTGGATAGTTGAGGATAGTGACCGATGACTTTGATGAATGCACCGGAGTACGATAGCCGCCGCGATAGGCGCAACCGGAATCTGCTGATAGCCGCGGGAGTTCTGGTGTTGCTGGCGATTGTATTTGGGATGGGTGGCTTCATGCTTGGGCATGGGTGGTTCTTTTCGAACCTGCCGGCGGAGCACAGGGTGAGCAGCTTTTTCAGCGCGCTTGAGGCGAAGGACTATGACAAGGCCTACGCGATCTGGATGAATGACGAGAACTGGAAGCAGCATCCGGAGAAGTACGAGTACACGCAGAAGAGATTTACCGAGGACTGGACGACCGAGAGTCCGGTGGGCGGGCCGATCGTGTCGCATCACGTCGACATATCGAAGACGGATGGTAAGGGAGTGTTCGGAAGCGGGATCATCGTGGCAGTACGGGTGAATGGCGACCACAAACTTTTTATGTGGTACGAGCGCAAGGATGGGACGCTGACGGAGCCGGCTCCGCATATATTGCAGTATGACTAGGGATGGTCAGGGAGTTCAGATTGATGGTGGGCCCGGAGGGATTTGAACCCCCAGCCAAGGGATTATGAGTCCCCTGCTCTAACCGTTGAGCTACAGGCCCTTCAATGACTTACGCGCTCCGTGCAATCGACTGTAGGGAGTTTTGTAGGGACTCGTTACCTTCAGCCCTAACCAGTTCCCTTGCATTGAGAGCTTCGAGCCGCTCAAACGCCAGCTCGCAGCTCTCGGGTGTCGGATGCACGTACCGTTGGGACACGATGACGCTGGAATGTCCCGCCAGCTTCATGATTGTAAATGCATCCGCTCCTGCTTCCCCAAGCCGCGTGAGGAAGGTATGCCGGAGTCCATGAAGAACGAACTCTCTGGGAAAGAGGATTTCTTTCTCGCCGTCTACGACTGGCTCGCAGACACGACGGTGGAGATGATCGAGGCTCGTAACCAGAATTGGAGCGTCGGGCGATTCTCCCGGAAAGACATAATCGGATTTGGACTGCTTGCGACGGGCAAACAGGACAGCGGACGCGCGAGACGTAAGAGAGAGAGTCCGTTGCGCGTTCTTACTCTTCCCAACCCTCACTTTAAGGAAACCAAACCGCGCTGAGCCGGCAGGTTCGAATCGAATATCTTTCGCTCGCCATCTGCGTGGCTTCTGGCGTTCTGTTCATCATGTCCCTACGAAAATCAAACTGACCCACTACCGGATTTTTCTATGCCGTGCCCGCAACAGCGCACGCGCCAGCACCCACAACGGGTCTTCAGTAGCTAACCGGGCTACGGAAGCAATACTCCAACTGCCCGTAAAGTCACATTATCGGCAAGTTCGGTCGGTTTCGGCCAAGTTTCCGAAAACCCCGTTTTCGTGCACTTCACTATCGCAATCACCACAATCCTCTAGCTCGAGTAACCCGACTCGCAGGTACTCAGGGACTGTTCGATGCGTATACGATGCGTCAGAAGTAGATGGTTCATTGAGTGATCGTGACATGCAGGATGTTGGACTCGACAGGTCCTGTTCCTAGTTCGGGTGGCATTTCGCGTTGAACTTGAATTGTGTAATTTCCCGGTTTGGAAATGTCATAGTATGCGCTTGGCTCGAACCCGTCTGTCGCAGTCCCTTTCGGCTGAAGTTCGACCAAAATGTTCCGCGTCTTCAACACCCAATCTGTTTTGAGCAGTTTTAGAAGTTCAGTCGCGGGAACCTGATTCCCGTCGCGGTCGAGTACCTTCCAGTGATAGTTGAGGGCGGGGTTTGTCAGGAAAAAGCGCAGCACTTTTGGCGAGTTGTTGGTCATCCTGATTATCACAAACACAGGAGACCCGACTTTCCAAGTGGGCCGTCCTGGGTAACTGGCACTTTGCGATGGAAGAATCTCAATCGAGAATGGTGGTTCCGCTTGCGGCGATGCAATACTGACGGGAATTGAGCAGAACAAGATCAGCAGAGCCACGATTGCAAACTTGACGCTGCGAAGGAAGTTCGGTTGGCGATTCATAGGCGTCTCGCTCCTTGCAGGGAAGAGGCCACGGTGCGAATGTTAGCAGGGCGAATGCCGGAGTGGAGCGTAAACGATAAGCGACTTGACTTCAGACGATGGCAAACGTCCCCAACCAACCGTCTTTCTTGGCCGGGCGGCAGGCGTCTCGGGTCGGTATGGCAACGTTGGGCTTCTCTGCCCGGCACGATTTGGAAGCCGTAGTTTCCGAAAACCCCGTTTTCCGTGAACTTCAGCCCGACGTTTGGCAACGACAAAGTCTCAATGAGTGCATTGGCCTGTTGGCGACAGTTGACCTCCACGCTGCCGTACAGTGCCAACGACCGGCTTCATGGCTCTCAGGAAACTCAAAGAGTCTTCAGGAACGTGATGAGCGCTCGGCGATCCTCTTCGGACAAATCCAATCCAAAGGGATGACCTTTGACCGAATAGCTCTGGGTCCATAAGGCTTGAAACCTGTCGCCTCATAGTCGTCTTCCAGGCGTTTTGGGATCGAACCGATCTTCGAGCGCCGCGCACCAGCCGCTGTGGCCGAACGCTTGGATCTGCGCCGACCGAGAAAGGCATCATGTAGATCCGCCGACCTCGTCGGCACTCCCATCCGTTATGGCAAGACGATGACTTCGCCCTTCATGCCCAGCTGGTCGTGAAACGCGCAAATGTAGGGATACACGCCCGGACTCATGAACGTCACACGGAATCTTGTGACCGGGCCCGCGGGTAGCGGGGGCGGGATTAACGGCGCCGTTGGCGGAGCCGCCTGTGCGATTCCGATGCGTTCGTGGCCGGCTTGGGCAATTAATCCGGAGTGTACGTTGTCGCTGGTTGAGTAGATGATGGCGTGGCGGGCTCCGTCAGCATCCGCAAATACGTTGGTTGATGGCGGAGTCTGTGGCGTGACATTCGGCGGTTCAGTACCGAAGGTGACCGTATGTCCGCTGACGTCCAGGCTGTCCCACTCCACGGTCGCTCCCGAGTGAATGGTGATGCGGGGTTGCATGAAGCGCATCACCGTAACTGAGTTGATGCCGCCGGGAGTCGAGACCACCTCCCCGGTTGCGACGGTTACCATGTGGTGGTAGTGTTGAGTTCCTTCGCCCCACTCGCCGTGCGCATCTTCCCTCACTGTGCGGGGTGCCCCGTCGTCATCCATCAACAGGGCGCGGGCTTGCCTCGCGCCCTCTGCGTCGTAGAACGCCTGATCGTGAGGCAGAGGCAGCGAAGCATCCAGGACGTGGATCGTTCCGGTCATGTTCACGTGCACCAGGCACACAAGCCTGTAGTTGCCCGGCTTCGGAAACGTCACCGTGTAGGTGCTCCCCACGGTCGTAATGCGCCCGCTGTTGACGCAAGACGTATTGTCGAACGCTGACGGATCAGGTGTGGTGTTAGTGATTGGACAGCCGACCGTGAAAGCCGGCCGCACTAGTCCGGGCGTAAGAAAGGTCGCGCTGTGTGGTTCAGGCACGGGGAAACTCCACGTGATACTGTCTCCGGCGTGAATCCACATCTCATTGGGCAGAAAGGCAATTACCTGCGACGCGTGGTCTGGGCTCTCCGCTCCAGCGACTGCGCGCCACGATTCAGCTTGCACCGCCTTAGAAACAATGATTGCGGCACAGCACAACACCAGACATATCAGTCTTCGAGTCATGTCGTCCTCCAGGTCCTCGCGGGGCGTTGCCGGGCGAGATATCGCAAACACCATCGGACACATTGGCAAGTTCACTCAAGCGGTAAGAGGCGGAAGCCCCAGCCATGCCTGAATTTACCGTCGAATACCGTCTTTTGCCGTGGCACAGCAATACCGAGTTACGATCTCTGCGACAGTTGCGAACCAATCAGGAGAGCAGTACCCGTCAAGCCAAAAGGTGGTCAGTCGATCGACATGCATTGCCCGAGGCGTTGAGATCGCCATTTGCGCACCTCACGGGGTCCATGACGGACAACACTAACACAAAAAACTCATGACGCGTCGAAATCTCCTTCGCTTCGCAACCTCGGACATACTGCGAATTCAAACTGGATGATACGGCCAGACGCGTCGTCATCTTCTCAATTGCTGCAAAATCGCCAAGTCACTCATTGACCGCTCCAGCTAACCAACCTTGCGCCTGTGAAGTCGGGTTTTCGGCAAGTTCATTGAAGTTTCCGATAACCCCGTTTTTCGCGAACGAGTGAGCTAGAATCCAAGGGGTGGAAACGTCAAAGGCCCGACCGTTGTTTCAACGAATAGCTTCGTCTCTCGCAGCCCTTGCAATAGCTTGGTTATCAGTTGCCGCAGCATTCGGAATCTACTCTAGGTCCGCTTATGCGGTAGTGGCGTGTCTCATCTCGACGCTCTTTATCTTCGCCATTGCTTGGATTGTGGTGGGCATCCCATCCGTAGCGGCAGGCCGCTTGCTCGTCCAAATGCCAACTTGGGTCGCGGGGTTTCTCGGCGCAGTTGCGGGGCTTGTTATCCTCTTCACGGTGGACCGTGCAGATAACCTCTACCGCCCCGAAAACCTGTTTGGATTCCCCACACTAGCCGCATTCTCAGGGGCCGCTGGCATGGTTGTCTATCGTTTACTGATTGCGACGAAGACCAAGCATTGAGGCGGGAAAGTCGGGCTATAGAAAACTGGGAGTGCATGAAAAGTCGGGTTTTCGGCAACTTCGATTCTGACATTGCCGGAAACCCCGTTTTCAAGGAATCACTTGAATGTCTTCAGCCCGGGGCTTCTCTGTTGGTGGATACTCCCAAGCGAGTGCACCCAGAGCACCTGCAAAGGTCACCATCAAGGATACGTAACGAAGGTCGGCACTAGTGTCCGTCTGCGCTGCTTGGTGACTGGCCGAATTGATCACCAGCAAAAAGAAGTGTAGAAGCAGAATTGCCATAAAGCACCAAGCGAGCGGATTCAGCCACTTATCTCGGCGGGCAGGAAATACTTGAAAGGGAAAGCGAGTCCGAATCCCGCTGAAACCAAATCCCCAGTGCGTCCTGAAGAACTTGCGATCCCTAATCACCGTCGGAATTGACGCGAGAAAGCTACACATGAAGGCAGCCACTAAGAATAGGCCCCCCTGGTCCCATCCGTACCCAAAGAAGCTAGCTACGTAAAGTACTAGGCCTGTTCCTGCAGCGATTAGCTGCATCAATAGAACTGCGTCACTCAACGCGGTGTCCATCGTCCAACTATATCCGTGGGGTCTCTTCTCTGCGCTTGCGATTGCTGCGCTCCGAGAAGAACTGGCGAAGCTGCAGGCTCAGGCCGCGACATCCCCGAAAGATCCCATTACGGGTGCCTTGCTGGACGGAAAACTCGCGGGTCAAATCCAGAGCGTCCAGAACCAGCTCACGCTGAAAGAGGGGCAAGCAGCAGTCTCGGGAACGCAGAGCGCTACGCTCGAAGCTCAGCAACTGGCCGCGCCGTATCTCAAGGCATTCGATGACATCAACCAGGCGTGGCTCAACGTTCAGCACCAACTGATTACCGGAAACAAGAGTAGTGTCCGTTGATACCCCTACGTTACATCCCTGTCCTGCCTCGTCACCGCCGAGGATCAGACACCCCTGTCCGGGATGGGAGAAATTCGTGCCGGGTTCGGGTGTCCCCCGATCCGAGGTAGATGGGGGACCGAAATGCGGTGGCTTCGGCCGGCTATGAGCTGGCTAATGAGAACGTTGCTTGGACAGCACGTAGGTTATGCCAGTCACCTGCATAACTCACATCGACCCCATATTCGAACCCCGGACCTTACCAGTAGCGCATTCCTGATGGAAGAGCTAATCCATTTTGGGTCTTGGGCCGAACAGTTGGGGTCCGGGTCTGTGGCTCGGAGCATTCGTTCGTTCTGTTCATCCCACAAGATCCAGTCGTCGTTGTTTGGATCGCGAGATAGCCATCCCTGCGGTCCTTTAGCCCAGTTGAATCCAGCCTTGTGGAATCTTAAGGCGCGACGGGTTTCTGGAATCCCCGCGAAGTTCGCGCCAAGCGTAATACACCAGGATCAGCCCAAGGGCGGCTTGTGAGGGCGTTTCGTCAGAGATACGCGCGCGGGAGAAAGATTTTGCTTTATGCAAAGCGCATCGCGTCGTGGGACGCTTATGCCGCTGGTCCAACGCATACTAGTGCTACGATTTTCTCTGAGGACTTCCGAGAGTGGAGCAAGTCAATCGGGGCGGTGGATTTTGGTTCGTATCGCTAGCTGCGCTCTTTCTCGCCTTTGCAAGTTGGATCAATAACAGTATCGTGGGTCGCATTAATACCCATCTCTTTCATCGCGAGGTGATGGCTGTACCGGGATGGTGGCTTTATACCGCCGTGAGGACTGTCGCCACACTGTTGATCGTTTGGGCTATTGTCCGCTTTCCGAAGCAGCAGGTCGTACCGCTTGCGGCAAGGAGTAATAAGGAAGCAGGCCTCTTCTTCGAGCCGCTGATGGGGCTGAGGGCGATGGCTTGCATGATTGTTCTGATGGGCCACTTCTTCCTGATTTACTTTCCATACTCTACGAGCGCTGCCCCGGCTGTTGTGCAGATGCTTCTCGATTCTTCGCCTTGGGCGGGGGTTTGGCTGTTCTTCACGTTGTCGGGCTACCTCATGGGGAAAGGGTTTGTAAGGGCACGCTATACGCTGGATGAGGCTGGCTGCCGGCTGTTCTATCGCAACCGGATTCTTCGGATCGGCCCGATCTACTATGTCAGCATATTGGTGCTGTCGGTCTACACGTGCCCGCAAATATTTCACTGGAAGCATGCGTGGATTCTGTTTGAGATGGCGATCTTCGATTACCGCAGCCTTCCAATCAATCCCAACCAGATTCTTTGGTCGGTGAGTACGGAGATGCAGTTCTACCTGCTGGCTCCAGTTATGGTTCTGTTTTTGTTCTACTTGAAGGAGAAGACGGGGCGTGGATTTCTGCTGGTCCCATTACTCTTCCTGTGCTTGGGAACAGCATTACGGATGTGGATCAAGAGTCACAAGGGTAATCTGCAAATGTTTTACCTCGGGTATTCGCCCTTGGTCACGAATCTAGACCTATTTCTTGCAGGGATCTCGATCAACCTAGTACCGCGTATCAGGGTTTCGGTAGTAGTCAGACAGTGGTTAGGGCCGACACTCTTCGCGGGCAGTCTTGGGTTCTATGCCTTGGTTTCATGGATTACGTTCTACAAATCCAACTTCCATATGGACTACGAAGACATCCAGGCGCGCGGGCAGATTCTATGCTGCCTGATCGCCTGTGTATTGATTTACGTCGCTGAGTTATGCGGGAGGATCGAGATTCGTAAGAGTCCAGTCAGCTGGTTTCTAATGGGATTGCAAGCGATGGGGACGCTGACGTATTGCCTGTACGTGTTTCACCCTGAAGTGTTGCTAGTCAACGCCGACCTTCTCCCGAAAGTGCATTCACTTGATGTCAGTCTTCACCAGTTTCCTTTGGTCATGCTGGAAACGCTCCTGATGGCATCGTTATTCTATTTCTTCATAGAGAAGCCGTTCGACAGAATAAAACGCGTCAGGGGCACCGCCCTAGTAGACGCTCCCTAGGGTCCTCATAAATCTGTCGCTCGGTCGCCTCCGTTTTTTGTTTCTGGACCTAGAAGTGATACGTAGGCGCGCTTAACTGTAGCGGATACTGTAGCGACTACCGGTCTAGACGGACTTGTGTGCGAATGGGACGGACTTGAGTAAGCCATTGAGATTACAAGTGGATATAAGTCCCTGCAAATCCATCGTATGTAGCCTGTCTAAGATTATGAGTCTTCTGCTCTAACCGTTGAGCTACAGGCCCCTGTTTTTATTATCAGTTATTTGCAGGCTACCTTCGAATCAAGCTGGATAATTTCCTCTGTCGGGTGCACCTACCTCTGGGAAACCGGGACGCTGGTGTCCGGCCAACCTCATAATTGTAAATCCGCTACTGCCCCACCTAATCTTGTAAGCCGGTGCTTAGTAGGTCGCTCGTCCTCCGCTTAGGTCGAAGACGGCCCCGGTGGTGAAGGAGTTTTCTTCGGAGACGAGCCAGGCTACCATTGAGCTGACTTCGTCGACCCTCAGAAATCGTCCGCGGGGGATTTTAGACAGCATGAAGTTGATGTGCTCCGGCGTCACCTGGTCAAAGATGCGAGTCTTTGCCGCCGCCGGGGTGATGCAGTTCACGGCGATATTGTTGAGGGCCGTTTCCTTGCCCAAGGATTTTGTGAATGCGATGACACCAGCCTTAGCGGCGCTGTAGCCGGACGCTGTTGCGTTTCCTTCCTTGCCTGCGATGGACGAGATATTGACGACGCGGCCATAGTTTTGCCGCAGCATGTGCGGAACAATCGCGCGACAGCAGAGAAAGACGCCGGTCAGGTTGATGGCGACTACGCGTTCCCAGGCATCGATGGGATACTCCCAAGAGTTGTAGTTTGGACCTGCGATGCCCGCGCTGGCCACGAGAATGTCGATCTTGCTGTGCTTGCGCAGGGTGCTTTCCGTTGCGGCCGTTACGCTCTCTGCGTTTGCGACGTCGACGGTTTCGCCGGAGACCGTTCCCTGGGTTTGCAGTACTTTCAAGGCTACATCGAGAGTCTCCGTGTCTCTGTCCCAGAGCGAGACCGATGCCCCGGATGCGAGCAGACGAATTGCGACGGAAAGGCCAATCCCTTGTGCTCCTCCGGTGATCACCGCGTGTCGATGGTTGAGATCAATCGTGTTCATCTGTTCCTCCGTCGTAGCGCGAATCGTATCGCTATCAATATTTCAAGTTATCCATTAACAGCACACACTTCGCAGAAGCAAGTCGTGAAGTCATATCGCAATCTTCGATGTGACCAAGTTACGATTTGGATCGACGATTAGCCAAGCGAGTGCGCCAAGGATCGCGAGGAATGCTGCTACAAAAAACGACATGTGCCATCCGAAGTGTGCAGCAATGAGGGGTGTGAGTGAGGTGGTGCATGCTCCCCCGATCTGAGCTCCCATGTTCATGGTTCCGGAGGCGAGGCCGGCGTATTCGCCAGCTATGTCCGCGGTTACTGCCCAGAAGCAACTTGAGGCGACATACAGGGTTCCTGCTCCGAGAGCTAGGACTATCCCAGCTGTCGCCGCTTCCTGTGCTCGAGAGCCCAGAACCAAAAGAAGGGCAGTGACGGCCATGGCGGAGGCTGGAAGGAGACACCTGCCGAGACGCCGACTGAAGCGATGGGAGATCCAATCGCTCGCGCCGCCACCGAGCAGACAGCCGATTGTCATGCCCACAAAGGGCAGCATGGAATAAACGGCGCTGGTTCGAAGGTTGAGTCCTCGCGCTTGCGCCAGGTAGATGTAGAACCATCCGAAGAAGACCCAGGCGACATAACCAAAGGCAAAGTAGCTGAGTGTGAGAGCGATCATTTCTTTGCTGGCGAAGATTTCTTTCCAGGGGACGGTGCGCTTATCGGTGGGGAGGCTGCGCTTGTCTTTGGTGATGTCGCGGTTCTGGATGATAAGGGCAAGTTCAGTTTCGCTGATTAGCGGATGTTGCTCCGGGGCATTGCGCGCGGTGAAATACCAAACTGCACCGGCGACGAGACCGACGAGTGCGCTGAACCAGAAGGAGGCGCGCCATCCGTAGTGGACGATGATTGCGGTTACGAGTGGAGGGGTGAGTCCGGATCCGACTCCTACTCCGCCGAAGATGATGCCGTTCGCTTTGCCGCGTTCGCGAACGGGAAACCAGCGTTCGACAAACTGGCTCGTGGCTGGGTACATTGTGGATTCGCCGGCGCCCAAGGCAAAGCGGACAAGCACGAGGATTAGCACGGAACCGCTTATTCGTGGCGGCACGAGGGCGGTGAGAACGGTGAAGAATCCCCACCACAGCACGGCGAACGTCAACACGATGCGCGTTCCGAACCGATGAACAAATAGTCCGGCGGGAATTTGAAATGCGGCGTATCCGACGAGAAATGCGCTGAAGACCCAACCTAATTGCGTGTTGGCGATTCCAAATTCTTTGCCTATCTGGATTCCAGCGATCGAGATGTTCGTTCGATCGAGATAGGCGACGGCACTTAAGACGAAGAGCCAAATCACCAGCAGGTAGCGAATCGGGAATGCTGACGACTTGGCTCTCTCGATGATGCTCATGCGCTGTGAAGTTCCCTCGGGCTAGCTGGTTTTTACCAGTTGGTGATGGAACCGTCTGGCCTGAAGTAGGTTTGCGCGCGAGCGGTAACTGGTTCTGTGATCTCGGCGATCTGGGTTAGTTGTTTGAAGTCGAGTTCGACTCCGATGCCGGGGCGCTCGTTGGGAAAGAGCTTTCCGTTCTTAAAATCCAAGCATACGGGCAGATGGGGCAGAGTGCGTCCCTGATAGTTGTATTCCATGAGGACTGGCCCTGGATAGGTGCCGAGACAATTGACGAGAGCGGCAGTGGCGATGGGACCGGTGAAGTGCGGGACGATTCCGACGAAGTGAGTCTCGCAGATAGCGGCGATCTTCATCATCTCCGTGATGCCGCCGACGTTGGGCAGCGTGGCTCGAACGAAATCGATATCGTGCCGCTCGACCAGCGGATTGAAGTCCCAGCGGTTGCCCCATTCTTCGCCGGCCGCGAGAGGGACGTTGACTTTGCTGCGCAGGATGGGAAGGTCCTGCAGGAAGGCTTCTGTGCGGACGGGATCTTCTACGAAGAAGGGTGCAAGGCCTTCGATTTCGTTGCATCCGCGAATGGCGTCGGGTAGATCGAAGCGCTGGTGGAAGTCGATGACCCAGTCCCCATCCTTGCCGACACCTTCTCTTGCTGCGGAACATTCGTCGGTGAGGTGGTTGATTCGCTCGCGCGTGTTGAAGGTGCTGTTATCGCGGGGCAGGTCCATGGCGCCAAAGCGGAAGGCACGATAGCCTGCTTCAACGGTGGCTCGGGCACGTTCTTTGATCGGCATCCCTGGCGTGATGCCCGGGATGATGCCTGCGGTGTTGTAGCACTCGCAATGATTACGAACCATTCCGCCGAGTAGCTCGTGGATCGGGAGCTTTTGGACTTTGCCCTTGATGTCCCATAGCGCGAGATCGAGTGCGCCGATAGCATCGGTCCGCTCGCGGCCGGCAGGATAGAAGAAGGCGCGGTTCATATCCTGCCATAGAAGCTCGATGAATTGCGGATCCTTGCCAATTAATCTTCCTGCGGCCTGTGAAAGAAGGTCCTTTGATCCGCCTTCGCCGACACCCGTGATTCCGGCATCGGTTTCAATCGTGACGACCATGTCGCTCTGATTGAAGAGTGGGTTGGGATTGGGCGGCAAGTAGGCTTTGACCCGAGTGATCTTCATCTTCGGAAGACCGGCGAATGCCGGAAGACTGCTGGTTGCGGCGGCGGCCAGTGTGGCTGACAAGGATTTGAGAAAGGTCCGTCGTTTCATAGGTTTATGCTCCCATTGCTGATGAAAGAAACTCTTGATTCAAGATGTGATTGGCGATGGAACATCCAAATATAGATACAAACGTGTTTCTTGTCGGGCCATCGGATGGACCTTGGCAAAGTCAGACAGTTTGAATTGAAGATTCGGCTACAGGAGGACGCAATCCAGCTTTGGCGAGGATCAGATAGACAAGGAAACCGACGATAAAGGAATACAGGCCAGAAGGGTTGTCGGCCTTGACCCATGCGGCGGGGATGCCGTGGAGATGCTCCGGGATGCCGACGAGAAAGCCTACGACCCAAGCGATGCAGCCCGCCCAGTTGATGCCGAGGCGAGGCCCTGACCAGCGGTTTCGCGAGATGATGTAGTCGGCTGCCATTGCTCCGCAGATTGGACCGAAGGATGCGGCAACGAGGCTGAAGAATCCGACGAGATTATTTGCGACTCCGGTTACGGCAAGTATGACGCTGACGGTGAGTGCGGCGAGTGTAGAGACGGTTCTGGGAATTTTGGGGAGCATGGTGTTGAAGCTGTTCGATGCGATGAAAGAAGAGAAGCAGGTTGGCACCATGGAGGCGAGGGCGAAGAGGAAGAACATCACCGGCGCCAGAGCTCCTACGCTTGCGATCGCGGCGGTGTAGTCGAAACTTTGGGGTCCGGCACCGCGGCCGAGATAGCCGGCCACAGAGAGGATTGGCAGGCCGCCTGCGATCAGGGCTCCGCCGACGATACCGAAAATTCCGCCGAGAACAATATCCTTTTTATTACCGTTATTCATGCCGAAGTCCGCGCCGGCAGCTCCCGCTGTCGCGAAGTAGCCGATGACGATCGTAAGGACGTTGAGGAAGCCGATTGTACCGTTCGGGTGAGGAACCTGGTAGTGAGCGATGCCGCCCCTATTCGCCCAGAAGACGATCAGGATCATGATCAAGGGGATCCAGTTCAAAAACTTGGCGACGCGGCCGACGTAGTGTATGCCTTTTATGGCTACCCAGCCGAGACTGTATATCCAGATGACAACTAGGAGGCTGAACAGCCCTCTCGATGTTTGGTTCAAGCCCTTCATGATGAAGTTGGCCGAGACTGCACCGACGACGGCCACCCAGCCGATCTGGAGCAGCCCCATCATGAGGCCGGGAATGAGATAGCCGCCAGTGGTTCCGAAGGTGGAGGTACCGACAACGTAGAGAGAATGGCCGGTCTGCAATCCGAGCATCGCGGGGACGTAGTAATAGAGGCCGAAACAGAGTAACCCGGCGACGAGGAGTCCCCACAGGCAGACGCTGACATCAGCGAATCCGATAGTTGGTTCCGCGATCTTCAGGTAAAAGCCGACCCAGAGAAAGATCCCGGCGTAGGTGGGGAAGGTGCTCTTGTACCAGGGCACGCGATTGGCGAGCGGCACGGGAACGGAACGGCTGACATATTCAGGAACGATGCGTTCCATAGAACTCCTCGTGACTTTCCAAGGTGGCTGACACTGCGTGTGATGATAATTCGAATGGGCCGTTCTCTAGACGGTACTGTAGCCCTTCACCGAATATTTCGTGCATAAGTTTTCGACGAGAGACCACACTTGTTGATGAAGATCAGTTGCCACCCATTTTTGCTGGGACGCTTGGCGATCGAAGGTGAGGCAGAGGCGATAGTCCGTGTCGTCGTCGTTGGATCGAAGTAGCTGGACTGCCTGAAAACCCTCTTGAGCGGAGATCGCGGGACGAAAGCTTTCGGCGTAGGTCTTCTCCAGCGCCTGTGGCTGACCAGGTTTTACTTTGAGTTCAATATGAAGCACAAACATAATCACCTCACCAGGTCAGGTTGAATACATCGATGGCTGTTTGGCCCATCACTTGGTCGTAGTCTTTGGGGTCGAGATCGAGAGCACGGTATTTTGCGAACTCTACGGGCACGTTGCTTGGCAGGTCTGCGCCCATCATGACGCGGTCGGGACCAATAGTCGAGATCATCCAGCGAATGTCTTCGCCGAGGCACCAGGAGGTCTCGAGGTAGAGGTTCTTGCAGATGGAGGCGGCTACTTGTGCTTCGGCGGAGACGATTCCGCCACCTGCATGCGCGAGAACAATTTTTAGATCTGGGTATTTGTTTGCGGCGGGGATACAGAGTGCAGGCAGCGAAAACGGTATGCCCGCGCCAGTGTGAACCATAGCTGGAATTCCAAGCTCAAATGCCGTGGCGAAGACTGTGTCGCCATCTTCTGTGAGGGGATTCACTCCGTGGCCTATGGTGTGCAGTTTGACTGCTACGAACTTGAGATCCTTTACGCAGCGCTCGACCTCGCGTTGGTATTTGTCGCGGCCGGTGTGAGGGCTGAGGCTGGCTATTCCGAAGAAACGGCCAGGATATTTTGCGCATAGTTCGGCGATCTCGTCGTGCCGCTTTACGAAGTCTTTTGCGCCGGGGTAGGGCTGCACAATGGTTGCGTCGACGCCGCACTCTTCCATTCGGCGAATCATTTCTTCTTCGGTGCTGTAGAGACCGAAGACGCAACATTCTCCCAGGTGGGCGTGGGTATCGATTACTTTGGGCATTTTCTCTCCTTAGACGATGATGCTTGTTTCGATTTGGCCGTGCACGGCGGGTGATTTAGCGAGGTGCTCGAGGGACTCCTGTCATACCCAGGGGTGAGATCATGAATGCTTCTTTAGCGGCAAGATCGCGGGCGATACCGATGACCATGAATTCGAGCGGTGCGCTTCCGGTGTTCTTAAAGGATTTCGTTTCGCTTAGACCAACGGGGATAGCGTCTCCGTTGTGGATCTCGGCCGATTGTGTTCCCAAGGTTGCTGAGCCGTCTCCCCCGAGGACGTAGTAGACCTCGCTCATGTCGCGTTCGGTAGTGGGGCCGATCGAAGCTCCGGGCGGAAGGAGAACATGATCGACAAACGACCAGGCCGAGAAAAAGACGCTGGGATCGAGTGCGCGACGATATTGGACAGTGCCTGTGCCTCCGTTCATGTGGTCTATCGGTTTGAGTAGAGAGCGGTCGAGGTGCATGGTGATGAAGGTCGGAATGGTATCGAGAGGAGCACCAACCCGCGAGTCGTCGAGATTGAACGCGTCGTAGAAGTCGTTGGTCAATCCGATATTGATGTTCATCCACTGCACGGTCTTATTGGAGGAGTTGTAGATCGCGTGCGAGTGGCCTAGCCGGGTTGGCGCGCCAGCAGGTCCCTTGAGCAGCGAGGTGCGTCCGTCGATGGTGAATTGCGCCTCTCCGTCGAAGATGACGAACATCTCTTCGCAGTGATTGTGGAAGTGCGCGCCGATTCCACCGCCGGGAGGGATGATGCCTCGATGGAGGAAGAAGAGATTTGTGCCGAGGTTGAATTTTGCGGTTTGGCCGCTGCGAGTGTCGAAGAGCGGCATGTAGTCCATTGGGCCTGCGCCGTTATGCACCGCAGTCATGTGATGATATTTGGCCGGATCGGTGTGGGCGATGCGTTCAGCGATCGGTATCGCCGACGTCGGCTGCTGCGCCCAAATCGTTATGGGGCTGAGCAAGGAGATCACCATGGCGATTTGAAACGATCTCTTGAACATCGATGCTCCTGTTTCGTTCTTGAGTTGAGTTGGTGGGATGCTCAGTTTTTCGTTGAACCACGCGGCGTTGAATCAGAGAGGAGTCGGGGATTTGCGCATCAGCGGCCTCGTGGCGCCTCGCCCAATTCGGTATCGAGTGCGTTCTTTTGTGCGGAGACTCCGACGATCATGAGTTCCAGATCTCCTGTCCCATTACTGGAGAAGGAGTGCGCTTCGTTGAAGCGAATTGGCACCGCGTCGCCTTTGTGGATGGTTGCGGTTTCTGAGCCAACTTGAACCTGTCCGTCTCCATTCAGAACGTAATAGATCTCTTCGACGCCCCGATGTCGATGCAGTCCGTCCGATGCTCCGGTGGGAATCAAGAGATGATCGACATAAGCCCAGTTGGTCAGGAACACATCGGAGTCGAGAGCGCGCCGATAACGTACCGTCCCTTTTCCGCCATGATAGTTTTCAATCGGTGCCAGAGTGGCTTTGTCGAGCTTCATAGTCATGAACGTCGGAATTGAATCTTTGGGTGCACCGACGCGAGCGTCTTCGAGGTTGAAAGCGTCGTAGTGCCCCTTGATGGAAGCGATATTGATGTTCATGAATTCGACGGGCTTGTCGGAGGGGTTGTAGACCGCGTGAGAGTGCCCCATCCTGACCGGTGCTCCGACGGTTCCATGGAGCACGGAGGTGCGGCCGTCGATTGTGAACTCCGCCTGGCCGTCGAAGACAATGAACATCTCTTCCGTCGAATTATGGAAGTGATGGCCTACGCCTCCTCCAGGCATGATCTGGCAGCGATGCATGAAATTGAGGTTGATATCGAGCGCGGTTGGAGGGACCAGGAGCATGCAAGCCATGTCTCCGGCACTTTCGTGCGAGCGGCTTCTCTTGTACTTGCTTGGGTCGGTGTGACCGATTCGAGCGTCGAGGGTTTGGGTCGGGGTCATTTGGGCTGGGAGGCGGGAAGCGAAGGAGGATAAGAGGATCGAGCTGAAAAGCCAGAGATTGCGTCGCATAAAGTCCGGTTGTCGTTCAGTGGAGTTCGCGACACCATTGTTCGCGACAGCGGAATTATATGCAGCAGTCAGCAACCGTCAAGCAAAAATTGCAACTAGATTACATAAAGTGAAACATAAATCCACTAAACGACGCTGCTTTGGGGTTAGAATCCTGGATCGGAATGAGTTGTAAGCTGCTTTGGTCGCCAAAGTCGAATTTCTCAGACAATTTTCCGCTACCGGGAGGGCCTGGAAGCGGTTTCCATGCTCTTGGAGGTGAGCAGGGTCGAATTGCTCGACGAGCGGTATTGCGAGCGGGGTGAAGAGCTCAGGCGTTCTCTAGGTCAGTGGCAAGCTGATCTGCGGCCGCGCGAAGCGTCGCGATGATTGAGCGTTCCTGGTCAGCGTTAGCGAGGCGGGTCTTTGGCATCGATAAGCTGATCGCCGCCGAGACTTGTTCTCCTGCTCCAAAGATTGGCACTGAGAAGCAGATTCCTCCCGGCGCGCACTCTTCTCGATCAATTGCGAATCTCTGCAGACGGATGTTTTCGTACTCGCGGCTCAGATCTTTTTGATCGGTGATGGTTTTATCAGTGAACCGATAGATTTTGAAGCTTCGAATGAGCTTTTCCCGCTGGACAGGCGGTTGAAAGGCGGTGATTACCTTTCCGAGAGAACTCGCGTTCGGTGGCAAGATATGGCCGACAACGTTGCTCATTCGAATGTCATGGGGGCTTTCGACCACGGCGACTACTTCGACGCGATTCTCAAACAGGGCCGCGAGGCTGGCGGTTTCGGTGAGTTCAAGGTTGATCGCATGAAGGTGCGGCATGGCGACACGAATCAGCTTGCCGACCCACTGGGTTGGAGTAACGGCATGGATGCCGGGCGCGAGCTTGTAGTGTCCTCGGCCGTCGAGGGTTACATATCCCGTAGTTTCGAGCGTCCGCAAGAGGCGGAAGGCTGATGTTTTTGAGAGTTTGAGCCGTTGCGCGATCTCCATCATGGACAAGGCGTTGGACTCGGTTTGGAAGAACTCGAGAACCTCTAGGGCTTTGCTGACGGCACGGGAGAAGTACTTGTCCCGGCCGATAGGTTCTTCATTGCTTCTAGCCCTCAAGTTACGCGCAGTCTTGGTCTTAGGCATTGAATGTGGCCTTGAAAAGGGTTCGACGTCTCCCATAGTAGCCGATATCGGTCTTGTTTGCTCGCACGATTACGATATGGCGTAAATTGGTTCGCGAATAACGAATATGAAACAAAGTTCAAAAAAGTGTTGCCTTTTTTTCATTTCGCGCTATAGAGTGATCGGCGCACCAAATTCAAAGGGTTCTGGCTCTGGCTGGGATGAGGAGAACTGACTTGCTAAAGAGATTCGGTTTGATGGTACTACTACTGGCACTGAGTCCGGTTTGCTTCGGACAGGCCACTACCGCCGAGTTGTCCGGTACGGTTCAGGATGTAACCGGAGCAGTTGTTCCTGACGCGCAAGTGACCGCCAACAACATTGCGACGAACGTCGCGCATAGTACGGTGAGCGAGAAGAATGGAGATTATGTGCTCGGCCAGCTTCCTCCTGGCGACTACACGATCACCGTCGAGGCGAAGGGTTTCAGCAAGCTTGTGCAGACGGGGTTGACTCTTCAGGTGAACCAACAGGCTCGACTCAATCTGACGTTGAAGATTGGCGCTCAGTCGGAGACAGTGGAAGTAGTGAGCCAGGCACCGCTTCTGGAGTCGCAGTCTTCGTCGGTCGGCACGGTGGTTGCCGAGCAGATGGTCAATCAACTGCCGTTGAATGGCCGCAATTTTACCCAGTTGGCAACACTGAGCCCGGGAGTCACCGGAGTAGGGCAGTCCGCCACGGGTACAATCGAGAGCGGCACGCGGCCCGACAACCGCCGGCCAGCGTCGGAGATTTTCTCTAACGGCAATCGAGAAGGCGACAACAATTTCCTTATCGATGGTGTGGACGACAATGAGCGCCTCACGCTGTCTATCGTGGTTCGCCCGCCTGTAGCGTCCGTGCGCGAGTTCAAGATTCAGACGAATCTCTACAGTGCCGACATCGGGCGCAACTCCGGCGCGGTCATTGATGTGATCACAAAGTCTGGCACGAACCAACTTCACGGGACCGTATTTGAGTACATCCGGAACTCGGCGGTGGACGCGCGCAGCTACTTCAACAAGGTGGGATCTGCGTTTCCATCCTTCCGTCTCAACCAATTTGGTTTCGCGATCGGTGGGCCCGTCGTCATACCGAAGGTTTACAACGGCAAGAATCGCACGTTCTTTTTCGCCGACTACGAGGGTTTCCGCAATACGACCCAATCGTTCGTTCTAGGCAACGTTCCTACAATCAAGATGCGCAATGGGGACTTCAGCGAACTCACAACGTGCATCTATGATCCATTGACGACGGTACCGAATCCAGCTGTTCCGGGTGGATTCCTTCGCACGGCATTCGCGAACAACTTCATACCGCTAAATCGTCGCGACCCGATCTCTGTAAAGATGATCAATGCGTATCCCTTGCCTACGTCCTCCGGACGCTTCAACAACTACTCGTCAAATTTGATTCAGAGCAACAACGCGAATTCGGTGGACGGACGTATTGATGAGCAAATTTCGGCGAAGAATCTGGTCTTTGCTCGATATTCCTATCAGGGTACGACGAACATTGCGCCAAGTACCTATCCGGTCACGACGATTCCTGGGATTTCGACGCCTGTCCATCTGAGCGACGAAGCCTCGTTCGCCGGGACGTCGTATACGCCGACTCAACAGCTGGCAGTGGGCTATACGCGAGTCTTCACTCCGACGATTGTCAACGATGTTCGGTTTGGTTTCAGCCGGTACAAACTGGATTACGTTGCGGTTGATTACGTCCCGAACGGAGGACTGGGCAACCAGCTAGGCGTGCCGAACTCGAACGTTACGCCACTGGAACAAAACCTGCCAATCTTCTCTCCATCGACGTATCTGGGTGTTGGCCAGACCCGGTCTCTTCCGCTGGATCGACGCGAAAACACGTATCAGATATTCGACAATCTCGTTTGGACTCACGGATCGCACACCTTGAAGTTCGGGTTTGACTACCGCCGCCGACAGTTGACGATTTATCAGACGAATATGGGCAACGGTCGATTCAACTTTTCCCCTGCGCTGACCGATTCAAGAAACCCAGCCGGCAGTGGTGGCGACAGTGCGGCCAGTCTGCTTCTGGGTTATCCGACACTCATCGGCCACGATTACACATTTCCGTTCCCGGTGATCGGGGTGAATGAGTATGGCCTTTACGCCGCGGACGACTGGAGAATGACCGGGAAGTTAACCTTGAACTATGGCCTTCGGTGGGACTATTTCAGCCCTCCGACTGAACAATCGAACCAATGGTCCAACTTCAATCCGAATACTGGAAAGATGGATATCGCGGGAAGAAACGGAGTGGGCAGGACCGTCGATGTCCAACCGTTCCGGATGGATTGGGGGCCTCGCGTTGGCTTCGCGTACCAGGTATTGCAGAACACAGTCATTCGCGGAGGGTTTGGTCTTTTCTATAACGCATCAGGTAGTGAAGCACTCAATATGCGTCTTGCCAGAAATATTCCGTTCGGCCTGACAAGCAGCGTCTCGCCCGGTGATATTACGCCCGGCACGACGGTGAGCCAGGGATTTCCTGCGTTGCCCACCATCAACTTTGCGCTGGCCGACAACCCGACAGGGGCGCAATCTTCTATCTCGCCGACGTTCAGGCCATCCTACGCTGAGCAGTTCAATCTGGGAGTGGAACATGAGATCGCTCCGCTTAACATGGTCTTGAAGCTCTCTGGAGTGGGCAATCTGGGTCGTCGCATTTACAACACATACAACATCAATCAGGCGATACCGGGCTCTACGGCGCTGAACACGCGGCGACCGTTGTTTGGCATCAATCCAAATGTCAGCGACGTAAATTTTGCGGTTTCAAACGGAATCGGCGACTATTACGCACTGCAGTTTGTTGCGGACAAGCGAATGAGCCACGGAGTCAGTGCGCAAGTGGGCTATGCATGGGGCCACTCGATCGACGACACACCGCTTGAATTCAGCGGCGGCGCTGCAGGGCCAACGCCTCAGGACCCTCGCTTCTTGAGGGCGGAGCGCAGCAACTCCATCTTCGACCAGCGCCAGAGGCTTACATTCACCTATTTGTGGGCGCTACCGTTTGGCAAAGGACAGAAGTTCATGAATACTGGTGGTCCGGCGAATTGGATTCTCGGAGGATGGCAGACTAACGGCCTTCTATTTACGCAGACGGGTCTCTACTTCTCGCCAGTGCTTGGTACATCTACAACGAACACCGGGACATCGAGCCGCCCGAATGTCACTGGACCTGTCAGCTATCCGAGGACTCTCGCGAACTGGTTCAGCGCGTCGGCATATAGCACTCCGGCGCAGTATACGTACGGCAATGCTGGTCGGAACTCTCTGATTGGTCCGGGAAGAACGAACGTCGACATGTCTATCTTCAAGTCGTTCCCGGTTCACGAGCAGATGTTCTTCCAATTCCGGTTTGAGGCATTCAATGTATTCAATCATCCGCAGTTCGGATATCCGAACGCGACGGTAGGGACGGGGCAAGTCGGATCGATTACCTCGATTGTCGGCAATCCGCGGAACCTGCAAGCTTCACTTCAGTTCCAGTTCTAGCAATGTGGTTCGGAGTCGGGATGCAACATCGCGGCTCCGCTGCCTGAAATATCTGAGGGAGAACATCCCCATCTATCGTCGAGGTTGAGAATTAATAATGACTCCCGCAAAACTGGTTACTAGGCGATGGACGAAGGTATTGCTTGTTTGTGCGCTTGGATTTGCCTCTGCCGGCAGCCCTGCCTGGGCTGCAAAGGGCGATCTCCAGGTCTATTTTGTCGACGTCGAGGGAGGCCAGGCTACCCTATTTGTAACTCCCGCGAAACAATCGTTGCTGATTGATACGGGATGGCCCGAAAATGCTGGCCGTGATGCGGATCGCATCATCGCGGCGACGAAGCTTGCAGGCATCAGCAAGATTGACTATGTTTTGCTAACCCACTACCACAACGACCATAGCGGCGGCGTTCCGCAATTAGTTGAGCGCATTCCTGTCGGGACCTTCATTGATCATGGCGCGAACATCGACACCAAGCCCGGCGGGCCAACCCTCGCAGTCTGGGACGCCTATCAAAGAGTTTTGGCCACCGGAAAGTACAAGCATATCGTCGCTAAACCGGGGGAGGTTCTACCGATTTCCGGCATGACAGTCACGGTGATCAGCAGCGACGGCGAAGTTATCGACCATGCTTTGCCGGGAGGGGGCGAGACGAATGAGTACTGCAAGATTCCAGAGACAAAGCCTATGGACCGCAGCGAAAATTCGCATTCGCTCGGGGTTTTGATCAACTTCGGCAAACTCAAGATTCTCGACCTTGGAGATCTCACCTGGGACAAGGAGATGCTGTTCATGTGTCCCCAGAATCGATTGGGCAAGGTAGATATCCTGGTCGTTTCGCACCATGGATTTCGTCCGAGCTCCAGTCATGCGCTGGTTGATGGCATTCATCCAAGGGTGGCGATCATGAACAATGCATCGGCAAAGGGGGGAAATATCCCCGTTCTGGACACGATTCGGTCAGCCCCAGGACTTGAAACTCTATGGCAGTTGCACTACTCCGATGAAGGCGGCGCAGAACACAACACTTCAGCGGAATACATTGCGAATCCTCAGGGTACGGAGCAAGGCAATTACATCCTTCTGACCGCGAGTCCGAAGGGCAGTTTCACTGTCTACAATTCAGGCAATGAGCAAAGCAAAACTTACGACGCCAAATAGTGTTGGTGGTCAATATTGTTATGCAGCAAAGCGATCACACTGACTCATCGTTCCAATGTCCCGGGTTGAATTTTGCGGCACGGAATCTCTGGGGATCACAATTGAAGGCCGATGGGAACTATGCCGGAGAGCCGCACAAGGGTTTCTTGTCAGAGAGACTGCCATTGATTAGGGTCGGTGCGCATTGAAGAGTACGGATTTCAAAACGTTTGTCGTTTCGCGTTGGCGGTTCTCCTCGAAGATTGGAACGGACGAGGGGCGATGTGGTTTGGATGTAGGAAATCTCGTGAACCTTCATTCGCAATATTCCATTTGCTCTGATGCTCCCGCTCCAGAAGATTATTGGGCGCCACTAAATGACGGCGGTTTCTGCCGAGGCCGCTCTTCCGTGCCGAAACCAACTGCTGCGATGAGCCTGCGAGGAGTTAAGGAGGCTATTGCTTGATCGCAATTGATTGGGGGACCAGCAACTTCCGAGCATTTCGTCTCGATGAGTCTTTGGAAATCATCGAAAAGCGCTCGTTCCCGAGTGGGGTCCTGCGCGTGGAAGATGGACGCTTTGCGGAGACTCTGCTCGCGCAGGTGGGGGATTGGATGGCTGCGGGAGAGAGTCGCATTCTGCTTTGCGGTATGGTTGGCAGTCGGCAAGGTTGGAAAGAAGTGAAGTACCTTTCCTGCCCCGTCGGGATAGAGGATCTGGCGAAGTCAGTGATCCGATTGCCCTTTGATGGTGCAGAGGTACTATTGATTCCGGGCGTCATCGGAGAAGACTCTTATGGAGTGCCAGAGGTGATGCGCGGAGAGGAAACGGAAGCCATGGGTGTGCTCGACGTTTGCGATGGCGCCGGCCTTGTTTGCTTTCCCGGTACCCATTCTAAGTGGATTCATCTCAGCGATCGCACGATTGTGAGCTTCATTACATGCATGACAGGCGAAGTTTTCGCTGTGTTACGGAAATGCACAATTCTGGCTCGCATCATGACATCCGATGCAGTCGTGGACAAAGCAGCTTTCCTTCGCGGAGTTACGCGTTCGGCGGACAACGGCGGCCTGCTTCACCATATCTTCAGCGTCAGAACTCTGGCTTTGATGGACCAATTGAAAGAAGCAGCAGCAGAATCGTATCTTTCGGGTCTGTTGATTGGGCATGAGGTGCGCGCCGTGATGCCATCGCGGGCTCATGTTCATCTGGTGGGGGCCGCTCATCTGTGCGCACTGTATACGTGGGCGATTGAAGCATGCGGAGGATCTTCGACGGTGGAAGATCAGGATGCGGCTGCACGTGGTCTTGCTGCGATCGCCAGGAGACTATTGTGGACATAGCAACATGGCTGCTGCGGTGTCCGATCATTGCGATTTTGCGGGGGATAAAGCCAGAGGAGGCAGAGTCGGTCTGTGCCACATTGGAAAAGGCTGGCATAGCGATCGTGGAAGTTCCCCTCAACTCACCAGATGCGTTGTCCAGTATATTTACTTTGTCGCAGGTCTTTGGCAGCCGCATGCTCATTGGAGCCGGCACTTTGACCGATCCAAAACAGGTCGCAGAGGTTGCGGCTGCGGGCGGGCGACTGATTGTCACACCTCATGCGGACACCGAGATCGTTCGCGCCGCCAAGAGTGTCGGCCTGTTCGCGGTTCCCGGATTTTTCAATCCGACCGAGGCCTTCGCGCTGCTGCGTGCCGGCGCGGACGCGCTCAAGCTTTTTCCCTCCGAAGTTGCGGGGATTCCAATGCTGCGTGCGATAAAAGCTGTTCTTCCCAGGAACACGATCGTTATTCCAGTCGGCGGAATAGGTGCAAAAGAAATAGCGCCTTGGATGACTGCTGGAGCTCTCGGTGTCGGGGTCGGATCGTCTATCTACAAACCCGGTGATGATGCTCCGGTTGTAGAAAGCAAGGCGAGCGCTCTTATTGACGCCGTTGGCGCTTATTATTCTTCGGCGGGAACATCCTAGTCGGATCTAGCCGATTGACCGGCGATAGCGTCGTAAGTTGAATGTTACTGAGAGACACGCAGCAAAAGTACTCCGTGGCCCGGGATCTTTGCCGTGTATGTTGGTCCCAAGTTGTCAAGGTTCTTTTGCTGCCAGATATCGCGGGCCTTCACAGCGCCAGTGAAGCCGAGTTGCTTGAAGTCAACGGAGGCGCTCATCGGGCTAGGATGCCGGTTGAAGATGCCGACTGCCTTTGAGCCATCTGCAAGCGGTCGCACCCAGACTTCTACTGGGCCGACTGCACTGACGCGATCCCCCTGCTTGCCTGCTCGATCCTGGTCTATGGCGATGACGTCTTTGTTGGTCAGCAAGGCTACGGTCTCGGGAGTCATTGAGGTGAGATCGTTTCCCGCGAGAAGTGGGGCGGCGAGAATGGCCCACAGGCTCATGTGCGTTCGATATTCATCGGTGTTCATGCCGCCGTTGCCGACCTCGAGCATGTCAGGATCGTTCCAGTGTCCCGGTGCCGCAAAACGCGCCAAACCAGCCTGACTGAAACCGATGGTCTCCATGCGTACGTAGTGGTCGTTGATGTCGCCGGTGGTGCGCCAAAGGTTTCCGCCAACGCTGGTGCCCCACTCCCATACAGCGTCATTGCCGTACTGGCAGAGACTGTAGACGATGGGACGACCGGTGCTGCGCAGTGCATCGCGCATTTTGATGTATGCGTCGACCATCATTTTGTGAGCGGCCTCCGGTGAATCGGCTGCCTTCATTTGGTCACGCAGACCGCAAAGATCGTACTTGAGATAGTCAATGCCCCAGGATGCGTAGGTCTGTGCGTCCTGCAACTCGTGGCCATAACTGCCTTCGTATTTTGCACATGTTTTCGGCCCAGGCGAGGAGTAGATACCTATCTTCAGGCCCTTGCTGTGGACGAAATCGGCGAGTGCCTTCATGTCAGGAAATTTGCTGTTGGTGTGGATAATGCCGCTGCTGTCGCGCTCGCCTTCCCATGTGTCGTCGATATTGATATAGGTGTAGCCGGCATCGCGCATGCCGCTGGAGACCATTGCCTGAGCCTGCGCCCTAATGGTGGCATCGTCCACTTTGTCGTGAAAGTGATTCCAACTGTTCCAGCCCATGGGTGGAGTAGCGGCAAGTTTTATTGCCTGCGCTTTCAGAAAAGTTGCCGGCAAAAACCATAGAGTTGCAGCGAGAAGAGAACGAAGTGCGATTTGGGGGTTCATTTAGCGCGCCATTTCAGAGTGGAATCAGATGCGGTAGAAAGTATACGAATGGACTCCAGAGATGGCCACTCAGCCGGCGAAATGATAGGGGGCAAGGTCATTTGTTATGGTTTGTTGGGTTCCACCTTGCCGGCAAATGCGTCGGAGATGAAGTCAATCATGTGCTGGCGAGCGATTACGCCTGCCCATGGTTCGGTGCTCGGCCGGCCTACGAAGTTTCCTCCTAAAGCTGAGTGGTCTTCACGCGGAAAGAGGAGAAGTTGCACTGGAACACCCTCTTGACGCAGGGCGCGATACATCTCTTTGGACTGGCCTTCGGGGTCAGTGGTGTCGCTCTGGCCTTGAAGGAGCATGAAGGGCGTCTTCGCATGCTCTGCATACGCGAGAGGACTTTGTCTCCAGGCACTTTCGAAGTGTCGCCATGGCTGCCCGGTATACCAGCGGTCACCGTATGAACCCGATTCAGTGCCATATTCGCTGAATTGATCGATAACGGGTGCACCGCTGACGATTGCTTTGAAGCGCGTGGTTTTGCCTTCGACGAAACCGGCCATCTCGCCTCCGTAGCTGTAACCGATCAGCGCCATGCGATCCGAATCGAGAGGAGAGGTGCGCAGGACTTCGTCGATTCCTGCCATGATGTCGAGGTAGTCGCCGTTACCCATGTCGTCCTTGTTGGCAGCTTCAAATTCGACGCCGTAGCCGGTGCTTCCGCGGGGATTTGTGACGAAGACGGCCCAACCCTTGCCGATCAGAAGATTGGTAAGGGGCGAGTAGGAATCGGTGAACTGTCCCCTAGGGCCGCCATGTACATTGACGACCAACGGGACTTTTCCGGCGGAGGCCTGGGGAGGCAGATAGAGAAGGCCTTCGATAGTGAAGCCTGCTCGTTTCCAAGTGACGGGCTTTGACGGGGCTGCCATCCAAGAGGCGGGCGCTGTCTCAGGCTGCTCTAAGCGCTTGCCCGGCTGATCGAGTGAGGTGGTCATATAAACGGCAGCCTCTGATGTGCTGGAACTGCCGAGGTAGACGAATGCGTTTGCCTTGCCTTGCTGACGGAATCCGGAGATGGTGGGCATACCGAGATCAAGCAGTCTGGTGCTGCCGTTGTTGAGATTGATCAAGGCCATCGTGCGCTTCATGCCATGGGTTATCCCCACGAGAACGCTGTGGTCGTCTTCTGAGACTGTTAGCTGTTCGGCAGCGAGCG
>Ga0206911_1043_pt1 | contig 30816 bp, 35 predicted proteins | sample Alteio_BWOrgHeat_74_FD_152956 | JGI IMG/M metagenome (GOLD analysis project Ga0206911, IMG submission 152956) | Enriched cells from forest soil in Barre Woods Harvard Forest LTER site, Petersham, Massachusetts, United States -... | ecosystem: Environmental > Terrestrial > Soil > Temperate forest >...
ACGCATTGAAAGTGTCTCCCTGGATCGGATCGAGTACGCGGGAGGGCGGCCCTTACTGCAGTATCGCGGCGAATTACTGCCGCTGAAGGACGAAGGCAATGTCCTGCCGGATCTTGATGCGTTGCGGCAGCGAGGGGAAGACGTGTTGGCGACGGTGCTAATCTGCGGCGATGCGCGTCTGGGCGGAAAGCAGAGGTTTGGGATGGTTGTGCGGCAAGTGCTGGACGTGTCGGAGGGGGAATCGTTGGGTCGAGACGCGGGTGGCGACGGAGTGGGGATGGAACTTGCCCTGGTGAAGGAAAGACTGACGAGGGTTCATCGTGAGTTTGGTGCGACGGTTACGACCTCGTGGCAGGAGGTCGCGTGAGAATAGCCGGTCACGACAAGGTGGATGAGATTCAGGAGGAAAACGATGTCGTATCCCTCTGTTCGCTTTATGCCGCAGACGAGATGTTCGGCATTGACACGAGAAAGATACGCGAGGTGCTGGGAGAGCGAGACCTCCAGCGCGTGCCGATGTCGCCGGCGTTCATCGCGGGAGTGATATCGTACCGCGGGGAAGTGCTGACGACGGTGAACCTGCGGGCTCTGCTCGGGATGGAGGCACACTCGGGACGCTGCTGCGTGCTGGTGATGGAAGACGATGAAGTGGAGGAGCGGTTCGGGCTTGTGGTGGATGCGGTGGGCGGGGTGGTGACAGTAAGCCGCCGCATGCTGGAGGCGAATCCATGCACGCTCGAGGCGCGAGGGAAGCGATTGTTCGACGGAGCTTACAAGATGGAGACGGGCTTGATGGTTCGATTGGACCCGCAAAGGCTGTGCCCGTCACGGTTGCAAGAAACCGAAATATTTAGGAAAAGCCCTAATGGAGGCATGGATGCGAGCCCTGATCGTCGATGATTCAAGCTTTATCCGCGAATACCTGAGGCACCTGCTGAACCGGATGGATATTGTGTGCGAAGAGGCCGTGGACGGGAGCGATGCGCTGACGATGCTGGCGGCTGAAGAGACCTTCGACCTGATGCTGCTAGATGTGAACATGCCAGTAATGAATGGGCTGGAGTGTGTCAAGGCGCTGCGAGAAGCCAGACTCGGTCCGCAGATGAAGGTAATGATGGTGACGACGGAGGCCGATCATTCGTTTATCGCCGCGGCACTGGATAATGGCGCGGATGAGTTTCTGATGAAGCCATTTACCCCGGAGAGTCTTCGGGAAAAGATGCTTCTGCTTGGTGTGATCGCGGCCTAACCGGAAGGCAAAGGAAACAGGACATGAGTACTTTTGAGGGGCATCCAATTCGCGTTCTCGCAGCGGATGACTCTGCCGTGATGCGAAGCATTCTGTGGAAGCTGTTCCTGATGCAGAAGGAAGACAGGTCCGGCGAGTTGCCGCGAATGGAACTGTGCGGGGTCGCACGCGATGGATTGGAGTGCCTGGAGCAGGTGAAGCAGCTATGTCCGAATGTACTGGTATTGGACTTGGAGATGCCAAAGCTGAATGGTCTGGAGGTGTTGGACCGGCTGCGCACGGAGAATCCCGAACTGCCTGTGATCATGTGCAGCGCGTATACCGAGCATGGCGCAAGGTCGACGCTGGAGGCGCTGGGGCGCGGTGCATCCGACTATGTGACGAAGCCTTCGGAGCAGCGCGATCTTGATTCGGCGATGCAATCGCTCTCGCAGCAATTGCTGCCGCGCATCGCAGCTTTGGCCAAGGAGGCGAGACGGGGAGACGAAAAGGCCTGCACGACTGCATCGGACAACGTGACGACGCCTCGATCGGGCGAAGCTCCAGCAAAGGCGGCGTCTCCGATCGAGGTTGTCGTTATCGGGTTGTCCACCGGCGGACCCTCGGCTTTGGAGCAACTGTTGCCGAAGCTGCCGAAAGATTTTCCTGTTCCGGTGTTGATCGTGCAGCACATGCCAAAGTTGTTTACCAGAGCATTAGCGGAACGGCTTGATAAATGTTGTGCATTGCGCGTTGAGCAGGCCTATGACAACGCTACGATTCGTCCGGGAACCGTGTGGCTTGCGCCCGGAGATGCGCACATGGAGATTGCCCCGCGCCGCGCGATGGTGGGCGAGGAGGAAAGAGGCACCAAAGTTTGCGGCGGGAGAGTCAGACTGCACCAGCTGGAACCGCTGAACCACTGTAGACCGTCGGTCGATTACTTATTCTTCTCAGCGGCCCGGATGTATGGCGCGGGGACGCTGGCCCTCGTGATGACGGGAATGGGCGCGGATGGACTAGACGGAGCGCGCGCGGTGCACGAGGGCGGCGGGATTGTGCTGGCTCAGGACGAGGCGAGTTCCGCAGTCTGGGGGATGCCGGGACGGGTGAGCGAGGCTGGTATCGCCAGTGCAACGCTGCCGTTATGGGGGATTGCCGGGGCTCTGAAACAGAGAGTGAGCGCGGGAAGACCGGAACGAGTGGAAGCTGCGAACCGCGCTGTGTCTGCGACAACCCTGCGACGGGAGATGATTCATGACTTGCTCTGATTTGGACTATGAGTATCTGCGGGGCGTGGTGATGGAGCAGTCGGCAAATCTGATTGATCCGTCGCGGAATGCTCTGTTCGACACCAGGCTGACGCCGATCGCGCGGTTGTCTGGTGCAACTAATCTCAAGGACTTCGTCGATATGTTGAAGGCGGGCCGCCAGGCACATCTGCACCGTGCAGTGGCAGAGGCAATGACGATCAACGAGACGAGTTTCTTTCGCGACATGACGGCGTTCGAGATGTTGCGAGAGGTGATTCTTCCGCAGTTGATTGAGCAGCGGATGCAGAAGCGGCAGTTGAGAATATGGAGCGCTGCAAGTTCAACGGGGCAGGAGGCCTATAGCCTGGCTATGTCGATCGCCGAGTACTTTCCGAATATTGCGCACTGGGATGTGAAAATTATCGGCACGGATATTTCGCGGCATGTGGTGGAGTATGCCCAGAAGGGCCGATACCGGCGGCTTGAGGTGAACCGTGGATTACCAGCCCGAATGTTGCTGAAGTATATGGTGCGCGAGGGAGAAGAGTGGGAGGTCGTTCCACGGGTGCGATCGATGTGCGAGTTTCGCTATGCGAATTTGTGTGTACCCGTGCCGCAGCTCCCGGTGTTCGATTTGGTGATGTTGCGAAATGTGTTGCTGTACTTCTGTCAGCAGGATCGGAGAGCAGTTTTCAAGGAGCTTCATTCTAAGATGGTGCCGGGTGGGTACCTTGTCCTTGGGAACGCGGAGCAGGCCGAGGACTCCACGAACCTTTTTGAAGTGGAGTTCGGGGCAAACGCCTATTTTTACCGGCCTGTGAGCGCGGCCTAGTGATTTCCCCGCCTGAACCCACAAGGGCTGCCGTGCATCCTATAGTGTGAATGGCAGTTATGCTGCTGAGAGCCACGTAGGGACGATGCCGCGAGTTTCTTCCAGTCCGAAAAAGAAAAAGGTGGCTGCAGCGAATGCCGGCGACGCGAGAGCGCTGCATGATCCTGCACGCGCCGCTGATGCTGCGCTGTCGCTATTTCATCCGATTACGGCAAAGTGGTTTCGGGCAGTGTTCGAGGCGCCCACCGCTCCGCAGGTGGAGGGGTGGCCGGCGATTGCGCGCGGGGAGTCGACGCTGATACTGGCTCCGACGGCGACATCAAATCATCTACCACCAAGCCATAGCGGCATCCATCCGCCTCAAGCACCGCCAGGTAATGCCCCTTGGATAGCTCTGGAGTATCCGCCTCCAGGCCAAGCAGGCGGTCCAGCCACACCATCGGCAGCAAACGCTCCCGCAGCCGGTAAAGCTCTGCTGATCCCATGCGTTGAACCACCCGCGCAAACTCCCGCTGCGGTATGTCCACCAACTCCACGAGTGCGCTCTGCGGCAGCGCGAAGCTCTGTCCACCGCTGCGTACAACCAGCGAAGGAACAATCGCCAGCGTTAACGGAACACGCAATCGCAGCGTCGTGCCCTCACCCCTGCGCGACTCGACCTCGACGCTTCCGCCAACCTTCTCTACGTTCGCACGCACCACATCCATTCCAACGCCGCGGCCCGAGACAGTTGTGACCGCCGCGGCCGTCGAAAAGCCCGGCAGGAAGATCAACTGCAGCGCCTCACGCTCAGACATTCCAGCAGCCTGTTCCGCCGTCACCAGGTTGCGTTCGACCGCCTTCTCCAGCACCCGCTCCATCGGAATTCCTGCGCCGTCATCCGCAACCTCGATCACCACCGATCCGCTCTGATGAAATGCCTTCAACCGAACGCAGCCTTCTGCCGGCTTACCGGCCAACACGCGCACGCTCGGCGCTTCAATTCCGTGATCCACCGCATTTCTCACCGCGTGCGTCAGCGGATCTTTGATTGCCTCCAGCAAGCTCTTATCCAGCCCCGTCTCTTGCCCGAAAAATTCGATCCGAACATCACGTCCACAGGTCCTCGCAAGGTCGCGCACCATTCTGGGAAACTTTCCAAACAAATTTCCCACCGGCTGCATTCTCGCCTGCATTACCGTCTCGCGAAGGTCAGCCGTCACGCTATCAAGCCGCCGAGCCAATTCGGGAAAATTCGCCGCCGCCATATCACTTTGCAACATCTGGTTGCGCGTTAGCACAAGCTCACCCACCAGATTCATCATGCGGTTCAACACGTCCACATCAATCCGCAGCGTCTTGTCGTTCCCTGCCCCACTTCTGTCACTGTTCGCGAGCGTCTGACTTGGCGCTGACGGCACGTTGGAAGCCTTCAACGCCGCCGTCGCCTCATCCATCGGGCCAATCGCATCCTCCCCAAGATTGACGACCGTGTGCAGCATCTCTGCCTCAATCTCCGCGGGCGGAGTGGCACCGTTCAACAGAGCCAGCTCGGCAATCAACTCACCATCTTCGTCACTGGACCGTGTCCCTTCGCTGCCGGTCTCTTCGACCAGCTGCAGAATGGCGCGCAGCCCATCCAGCAGACGCAGCAAGCCGCTGATCAGCTCCGAAGTCACTCCAAGCCTGCCGTCGCGCAGAGAGCCCAGCAGATGCTCTCCCGCATGCGCCAGCTTCTCCAGCCGATCGAAGCCCAGAAATCCAGTCGTCCCCTTAATCGTATGAACAGCGCGAAATATCTCTCCCAGCAACCCGGCATCGCCGGGCCGCATCTCCAGCTCGGTCAGGCACCGTTCCATCCGGTCCAGCCCTTCCTGGCTCTCTGCGATAAATTCTCTAGTCAGGTCGTCCACATCTCCTATATCGGGCGCGCGACCTTAACCATTAGCGTGACACGACTTGCCATCGCCTCCTACAACCCGATAGCCTCAGTCACATCATGTCTTCAAACCCCGACCCGCGCCCACTCGACCCCACTCAGGCCGCAGATCTGCAAGAACGCGCAGTCGCCGTCGCTCATCACGCCTATGCCCCGTACAGTAACTTCCGCGTCGGCGCCGCACTCCTCTTAACCGACGGCAACATCATCACCGGCTGCAACGTTGAAAACGCGTCATACCGCCTCACCGTCTGCGCCGAACAGTCCGCCATCGCCGCCGCCGTCAGCCAACACGGCCCAAAGATTCGCATCCGCGCCATCGCCGTCGCGAACCTCAACGACACCGCCAGTCAGCCCTGCGGAGCATGCCGTCAAACCATCCACGAATTCAGCACTCCCGACACCATCGTTTACTTCCCTGCTGAAGGAGGCACTATCGCCGAGACCACCATCGCCGCTCTGCTTCCCGCCGCCTTCCTCCTCACCAAGTCATAATAGGACGCCTGCAATCGCATTTGAAACCATGACCCAACTCATCCACCCCATCGACATTATCCTCCACAAACGCGACGGCCTCACCCTCAGCGACGCCGAGATAGCGTCCTTCATTCACGATATCGTCGTCCGCACCCCGCAAAACCAACTCGTCACCGACGCACAGATCGCCGCCTTCCTCATGGCCGTCTTCCAGCGCGGACTCAGCGCCCACGAACTCGCCACCCTCACCTCGGCAATGCGCTACTCCGGCGAGACATTCGACGCCACGCCCCTCCACTCCTTCACCGTCGATAAGCACTCCACAGGGGGCGTCGGCGACAAGACCTCCCTCCTCATCGCCCCCATCGTCGCCGCGGCAGGGCTCGCCTCCCCAACCCCCGCCGGCGTTCCTGGCATCTGCGTTCCCATGATCTCCGGCCGCTCGCTCGGCCATACCGGTGGCACCTTAGACAAACTCGAAACCATCCCCGGCTTCAACTCCCAACTCACGCTCGACCAGTTCTTCCTGACTCTGAAAAAATGCGGCGCCGCTCTCGTCGGCCAAACTCCGAAACTCGTCCCAGCCGACCGCATTCTCTACGCCCTGCGCGACCACACCGGCACCGTCGAATCTCCCTTCCTCATCACCGCCAGTATCATGAGCAAGAAACTCGCCGAGAGCCTCAACGCTCTCGTTCTCGATGTCAAAGTCGGCTCCGGGGCCTTCATGCCGACCTATGAAAAGTCTAAATATCTCGCCGAGCTTATGGTGCAAACCGGCGAAGCCTCCAACACGCGCACCGTCGCGCTCCTCACCAGCATGGACGAGCCGCTCGGCCGCTTCTCCGGCAACTGGATCGAAGTCTGGGAGTGCGTCGACATCATGAAGCAGCACCGGCATCCCATGTCCGCCGACCTCATCGAACTCTCCAACATCCTCTCCGGCTGGATGCTCCATCTCGCCGGACGTGCCGCCACCCCCGAAGAGGGAGCCGCCCTGTCCGACGAAATACTCCGCTGCGGAGACGCCTACAAAGCGTGGCTGAAGATCATTGCAGCCCAAAGCGGCGACACAACCGTCTTCCACGACCCCGCCGCGCACCACCAACCGACCGCCTCCCGCACCCTCACGGCCACTCACTCCGGCTATCTCGTTTCCATGGATTGCAAACAAGTAGGCTGGGCCGTCCAGCGCCTCGGAGCAGGCCGCGCCAAACCCGGCGATCCAGTAAGCGCCCACGCTGGCATCGAGATGCATGCCAAACTAGGCGACAAAATAGCCCGGGACCAGCCCCTCATCACCCTCTTCGCCGAAGACCCCACCCTGCTCGACGAACCCGAACAGATGCTCCGCGAAACCCTTCAAATCACGCTCACACCTGCAACCAAACAACCACTCATCCGCGAGATCGTCGGAAAAGACCGTCACGAGCCATAGCGCGATCCATGTTCCGCGCGTATCGAGACCCCACAGCGACGCCTAGCCTCGAAGCGGGAGCAGGGCGCGTAGTCTCGCATCCCGCAGATAGAAGATCAGCATCAACGCCACCAACGCACTGATGATGTACCCGGCCAACAGTTTCCCCTGCGAACCCGCACCATGGTCAGTTGATTGCATCAAGCCCTCCTCGCCGTGAAATCAAGCCAACATAACCGCCCGATCGTACTGCAGACATCCGACGCCGTCTCCCCTTTGGAAACACAAATTCTCTCCTGCTCTATCAGCGGCCACGACGACTTTCGCCTCCTATATGCCCGCTTAAGCCTCCTATATGCCCGCTTAAATAGAAGACGACCCGGAGAGATCGTCTCCGGGTCGTCTTCTTCTTCTTGGGCTCAACCAAACTATTCGAGAGCGATCATCACATCAGTGCTGACCGGAATCCCTGCTTGCAAGGTCTGGGTCTTGGCCTTCTCCTCGGCCTTCGAAGGCGGGAAGTAAACATTCATCGAGCTATCGTGGCAACGGATCGCACTCAGATAGTACTGATCGCCTACCTTGTGGAATACCAACACGTTGTCTTTTTCTCGATTATCCCAGTTCGAGACGCCCGCGGTCAGAAAGTGGGCTTTTGTTTCCCAGGATGAAATGTTCAGCACGTTCTGGCCCATAGGGGCGCTAATCACATATGTTCCTGCCGGCGCGGCGGAACCGTTGACCGTAAAGTCGAACGGAACAGTAGCCTTCACGCGGTGATCCTGAGCCGATGCACCGGCTGTGACGAAAGTAGCTGCAACTAAGAGGGCGATTGCGAATAGGGTGCGTTTCATGACCATCTCCTTTTTAGAGGTCCTTCGTTTCGTCTCAGGTTCCTCTTGGGCTCCGGCCGCTTTCTTCAGGAGCTTATCTCGCCCTGGGATATTGCATCCTGATAGCCAAAGTCGGCCGGACCTGGTCCTCAAAATCGCAGCCGCGTGTTTGCAGAGAGATACAAGCGTCGCGTCGATCTGCATCTCAACAATTTCCGCTACACCCGAGTTTCGCGGTATCCAAACGGATACCCGCTGGTATCCGATCCACTCCCAAAAACCGAAAATCCGCAGCTCAGCTACACTTTCACCCACTGGAGGCCTTGATGAAGCCGCGACTCCTGGCCATCTCGGGTTCACGTGCTGGCACGGTGCAAGAAGTCGCCGCAGCCCAATTCTCCATCGGCCGAGATCAATCGAATCAGCTAAGTCTCATTGATCCTTCGGTCTCGCATAGCCACTGCACCCTCCGCCTAACGGGCGAGCGATTCGAACTCATCGACCTCGAAAGCCAAAACGGCACATTTATTAATGGAATCCCAATTCACCGCCGGTTCGTCCAACATGGAGACACCATTCGTATCGGGAACTCCGAACTTTTGTTTCTGACAGACGAGGGCGAACAGATCACCAGCGCCACTCGCCTTAACCCTTCACCATCCGCGTCCACAATCACGAGCATGCGCACAGACTCTGCCACCGCACCTCCGACATTTGACGTCGAAATAGGTCGCATGGCGCGCGACCTCACTGCACTGCTCCAAATCAGTAATGTCATCAACTCAATCCGAGACGCCGAACTGCTCCAGGGCGAACTGCTGCGGCTCATCTTAGAGGTTATTCCCGCCGAAGACGGCGCCGTTCTTCTGCTTACAGATCTCAACGACGAACCAACCTCCGTCTGCACCTACAATCGGAAGCTCGGCCCCAATCAACCCATCGAAGTTCAGCGCGAGCTCATTCACTGTGCCATCTGGGAGCGGTCCCCCGTCTTCACCAGCACCTCCTTAAGCGAAAAAGAAAACGTCCTCTGCGTCCCACTTGTTGCGGTTGAAAGGACCATCGGCGTCATCTACCTCACATCGCCGCATCCTTCTCCACCGTTTCGCGAAGACCACATCCACTTCCTTAACTCGGTCTCGCGCATTGCAGCCGTAACGATCGAAAACATCCTCGCACTCGATACCCTACGCTCCGAAAACCGTCTCCTGAAAGAAGAGCTTCGCCCCGCCCGCCAACTCGTCGGCGAGAGCCGCCAGATCAGCCAGATCGAAGAGTTCATCTCCCGCGTCGCACACAGCGACTCCACAGTCCTCATCCGCGGAGAGAGCGGCACAGGCAAGGAATTGGTCGCCCGTGCCATCCACCAAAGCAGCCCGCGCTCTGACCGCCCCTTCGTTGCGATCAACTGCGCCGCAATCCCCGAAACGCTCCTCGAGAGCGAGCTCTTCGGACACGAGAAAGGCGCATTCACCGGCGCGGTCGGTCTGAGGAAGGGCAAACTCGAAGCCGCCGAAGACGGAACTCTCTTCCTCGACGAGATCGGCGAACTCGCTCCTCCGATGCAGGCAAAGCTCTTGCGAGTCCTGCAACAAAGAGAGTTCGAGCGCGTTGGAGGAACTCGCCCGGTCCCCTTCAAAGCTCGAGTCCTCGCGGCCACCAACAAGAATCTGGAGCAGGCCATCAAGTCCGCAGAGTTTCGCCAGGACCTCTACTACCGCCTCAACGTCGTCTCCGTCACCATACCGCCCCTGCGCGAGCATCGCGAAGACGTCCCTCTGCTCGCCCTCTACTTCGCCACAAAGTACGCGGAGAGGAGCAAGCGCATCTTCAAAGGCATCTCGCAAAGAGCTCGCACCTTGCTGATGAAATACAGTTGGCCCGGCAACGTCCGCGAACTCGAAAATGCAATCGAGCACGCCATTGTCCTCGGCCTCACGGAAGAGATCCTTCCCGAGGATCTTCCCAACGGTATCCTCGAAGAGCAATCGACCAGCCTCGTCGGTTCGCGATACCACGACGTCCTCAATCGGGCCAAAAAGGAGCTGATCCTGACCGCTCTCCGAGAGGCAAACGGCAGCTACCCGGAGGCCGCGCGATCGCTCAACATCCACCCCAAATACCTGCATCGCTTAGCCCGAAATCTCGACCTGAAATCCGAGCCAACCTGAAGACCAATCAAGCCCGCGGCAACGATAAGATATGCCACAACGGCGCGCACAACAGCAGCGCTGCCAACACGATCAACGCGAGACGGATCCTGTGATCGCGAAATCGTTGGCTGATCGCAGTCAGCAGGAGCACCGTCGCGAGCGTCACCGTCGTCCGCACATAGTTATCTCCTCGTTCTCGAGCACTCGTACCCTGGTCAAACAACTCCGTGGCCTCGTGGTCCAATCTCGTAAATTCCGCCGCCGCACTGTCGCGATACTCTGGCATCTGCCCCGGGCCGGCCGGCGCATTCGGGTTGTGGAGAGGATCCGTCTTCTTCCACGCCTCAAACGCGGGAAGGAACTCCGGCAGAAACCGACGCTCCAATAGTTCTGCCAGATTCTTCTCCCCGTGGACCTCCGCCTTCAGCCACTCGTTTACATTCGCAGCGTTGTACATACGCTCCTGGTTGCTCTGCAGCGAAAATGCCTCGGCTTCCGCACGCAGCTTGCTGGAACGCCCGTAAAGCTCGCTTTGATGCGAATCCCACCGTGCCGCCTGATAGCCACTCCACGCAGTACAGCAAGCGACAAGCGCCAGAATAATCGCCTCAATAACCTCCAAAACCTCGTGGATACGCGATGGCTGAGACAGCTGATGCCTCCGCTGCTCGTTCAGTTGGTGGGCGACTTCAATGTTGACCCCTCCTGCTTCCGGCATGCGCATCCTCCTTACAGACTTTTCTGATAATCCATCACTAACCGCCCGCCACCGCCCCAATCACCAACAGTGGATCCTTCCCAGACGCCACCGCATCCGGCAACAACGCATCCGGGGACTCATGCGAAAGGTCCTCCTCGCAGGCAAAAAATCGCAGAAACGCCCTCCGTTTCAAAGTCACGTGATCGCGAATCGTCCCCTGGAGCATCGGATACTTCTCCTCTAGCGCATCCAGCACCGCCCGCAGTGTCACCTGCCCCGCCACATCGAGCGTCACCTCACCCTTCACTCCCGCGAGTGTCCTCAAATGCGCCGGCAGCTCCACCCGGATCATGCGAGTGTCTGGACCTCAACGGAAAGCACCCCCGGCAAGTCCCGCACAATCGGAGCCCAGCTATCCCCTCCGTCCGACGACCCGTACACCTGTCCTCCTGTAGTGCCGAAATAAACTCCGCACGTATCCAGCGTATCGACCGCCATCGCGTCCCGCAGCACATTCACATAGCAATCCTTCTGTGGAAGCCCCTTCGTCAACGCCTCCCACTCATTGCCTCCGCTCTTGCTGCGATACACCCTCAGCTTCCCATCCAGTGGATAGTGCTCCGAGTCGCTCTTGATTGGCACCACAAAGATCGTCTCCGGCTCATGCGCATGCACATCAATCGCAAATCCGAAATCCGTCGGCAGATTTCCGCTCACTTCCTGCCACGAATCCCCCGCATTGTCGCTTCGCATCACATCCCAGTGCTTCTGCATGAACAAGACATCCGGCCTCGAAGGATGCATCGCAATGTGATGCACGCAATGCCCAACCTCGGCATCCTGGTCGGGAATCTGCGCCGATCGTAGCCCCTTGTTAATCGGCTTCCATGACTTACCGCCATCGTCTGTCCGAAACGCCCCAGCCGCCGAGATCGCAATAAAAATCCGCTTCGGATCGCTCGGGTCCAGAATGACAGTGTGCAAACACATTCCACCTGCACCAGGCTGCCAGTGCGGTCCCGAACCATGCTTCCGCAGTCCAGAAAGCTCCTCCCAGTTCTGTCCTCCATCCGCCGAGCGGAACAGCGCCGCATCCTCCACTCCCGCATACACCTCATCCGCATCGCTCAACGAAGGCTCAAGATGCCAAACTCGCTTGAACTCCCATGGATGCGGCGTTCCGTCATACCACTGGTGAGTTCCCGCTACGCCGTCATAGACAAACTTGTTCCCCGCCGGCTCCCACGTCACGCCGCCGTTATTCGAGCGTTGAATCACCTGCCCAAACCAGCCGCTTGATTGCGACGCATACAACCTGTTCGGATCCACCGGCGAACCCTTCAGGTGATAAATCTCCCAGCCGGCAAAGTGCGGCCCACTCACATCCCAGTTCTCCCGCTTCCCATCAGACGTCAACACAAACGCGCCCTTACGCGTACCAACCAGCAATCTGACCTTGCTCATCTCTCACCCCCTATTGGCTTTCTCATACTCCTCACATTGAACGGCCCATTCGTTCTGCCAACACATTCGAGCCAATGTACCACCTACGCCTAACTTCATAAACCTTGACTGCCTTCGCTTCATCTTCGTCACGCGTTAGCAACCCACACAACAAATCACGTTCACTTTGTGAGCTGTGAAGGAATACCCAGCGTACCGTCGACTACCTCTACAAAGTTTCTCTCCTCACGAAGAATAAAACGCTTACTCTGTGCCATAGCAAAATTCTCGCGAGCTTCCGGATCCGCCTTTAAACGTGTTCGATATGCCTCATACAGGGCGAGACTCTCAAACGCAATCAAGCCCCACGCCACATCATTTGTACCCTCATAAGGAAGAAAATATCCGATAAGGTGTCCCCCACAACGGGGAATAACACGTCCCCAGTTCTCCGCGTATTTCTTGAAGGCATCTCTCTGAAACGGATCAATCTGATAACGGATAATGCAGGTGATTGTCATGTGCGTTCTCTCCGATAACAATTTGGCCGATGCACTCCCTCTAACCGCCGAAGTCGCCCATAGCGAAGTGATCAGTCCAATAACCTCGCGACGGCTGATCTCCCTTTGGCACAGTTCTGGTGGATGCATAGCAACCACTATGTCATTTGCCGAAGCATAAACATTTCGCTTAACATCAAAGTATGAATGTGGCACGCGACAACGACGCCGCAGTCTCCAAAATAGCCGCCGCTATCGGCGAGCCAGCGCGGGCCCGCATGCTTTTTTGCCTCATGGACGGCCACGCGCGAACTAGCACCGAGCTTGCCGTAGTGGCCAACGTCAGCCCCTCAACCGCCAGCGTGCATCTACATCGCCTGAAGACAGCTCAACTCGTCAAGGTTCTAATCCAGGGGAAACACCGGTATCACAGTCTCGAAGGCAACGAAGTAGCGCACGTCCTCGAAGGGCTGAGCGTTCTCGCGGGAGGCGGTCGAGATAAATTCGTACCGAACACTCCAAGCCGGCTGTGCGTTGCCCGGACTTGTTACGACCACATGGCCGGCAGAATTGGTGTATTGCTTCACGATCGCTTTCGCGCATTGAACTGGATCCTCGCCGTGCCGAAAGACGACACCGCCTACGAACTCACGCCGGCCGGCGCCAGGGCCTTCAAAGCACTCGGTATTGACATCGAAGCAACTCGAGCACTCCGTCGCCGATTCGCATGCGCATGCCTGGACTGGAGCGAGAGGCGGCCTCACATCGGCGGCGCTCTCGGTGCAGCGTTGCTGAAAACCGCGCTCAAAAGGAAATGGGTTACTCAAGATCTGGATAGCCGAGCACTCGCCTTAACCAGATTTGGCAAGCGCGAATTACTGAATCGCTTCTCCCTAAACGTCTAGAGCCTATTTCGCCCTTCAACCGTCTCCCTTATTGCGCTGCAAACGAGACAACCAATTGATCGAGCGGCAACGCTCCCTTTACCTGTTGCGCGGGCGCAATCGCCGAAACCGCAAGCGGCGTTCCCTTCTCCTCCGCTTCATCGAAAGCCGCGGTCCCTGCGGTCCGTCCAACAATCCGAAAATCACGAATCTCATAAGGCAATCCATTGGATGCCAACGACGACGCTCCCGCAGTCACCTGAAAATGAAGATGGGGCGCAACCGAATTCCCGCTATTGCCCACCAACCCAATCACCTGCCCACCCTTAACGCTCTCGCCCTTATGCACCTTGATGCTTCCTGTCTTCATATGCGCATACGTCGCATAACGCCCCTCTCCGAGATCGAGAATCACGCTGTTCCCATCCGCCTCATCCACCCCGATATTCGTTGGATACTTGCCAGGCGTCTGCTCAGGAAACCCATCGATCACCGACACGACTACGGCATCCGTCACCGCAACCACCGGCTTGCCGAAGATCGTATAGCTCTCCAGCTTCTCCTGCGGCCCGCTATAAATGCGCCCCTCCGCATTCATCTGCTCCCAATCCACCGCATAGCGCTGAGCCAACCACACTCTTCCATCGATCGGCAGCGCAGCCCGCGTATGCCGGCTCGCATCACAGCACGAATCCGCAGAGACATAACCCTCCCCGCGCAACGGCGCTCCAATCAACGCCACTGCGCGGCGATTCACCGCAACCTCGCCCCCGTTCTCCGTCATCACTTGCTGACCAGGCGGCGCCGCATTCGCATGAATCGTGACCCGATGGATCAAGCGCTGAGGAATCGTCGCTCCCTCCCCCAGTGACACATGAAGAAACAACAGTGCCTGCACACTCCCCGCCAGCTTTCCCGCAGACGTGCGCCGTCCCGCTGCTTGCAACCTCCCCGCAATCGCAGCAGCATCAAGACTCGCAAGCACCTTGCCATCCCCCAGCACCTCAACCTTCTCCACAGTAATGTCCGCACTGGAGAAGTTCGTCGTCCACAACTCATACACCAGGTGCACTCGCCCATCCGAGCCTACAAACGGCACCGGCGCATCCTCCACCTTCAACAGCAGTGGAGTCATCTTCTCCTTCATCTCTGCCCTCCCCACCGTCAGGCAAAACGCAAACGAAAGTAGTCCGCAAAAGAAGCATGCAACAAGGCGATTGACAGTCGGCATCCCATACCTCACTGATTTTTTTGGGGGGCCCCAGTGCATCCGCTAACCACAACCTAGCCACACTAACAGGCGTGTGCAAACTCGCGCACAAAATACCTAGGTAGCTTCCCCTCCCACCCATTACACTCATCCCAACACTCACCCAGCCTACATCCGCGCAGGAGAGCACCCTTGGCACGATTCACCGGTCTACTTGGCCTCATCACCTTCCTCGGCCTCGCCTACGCCTTCTCCACTAACCGCCGCGCCATTCGCTGGCGCACCGTGGTCTGGGGCCTGGGCCTGCAGATCATCTTTGCATTCCTTGTCATCAAATGGGATCTTGGCCAGCGCATCCTGAGCAGCATCTCTTCCGTCATCACAGGCCTCCTCGGCCACTCCGCCGACGGCTCCTCCCTCGTCTTCGGTCGCATGGGTACACCCGGCGACGCCCTCGCCACCCTCGCCTTCGCCGTCCTCCCCACCATCATCTTCGTCTCGGCCTTCTTCGCCATCATGTACCACATCGGTCTCATGCAGCAGATCATCAAGGCCGTCGCATGGATCATGCAGCGCACCATGGGAACATCAGGAGCAGAATCCACCAACGTCGCCGCCAGTATCTTTATGGGTCAGACCGAGGCTCCCCTGACCATCCGTCCCTTCCTCGCAGGAGCCACCCGCTCCGAACTCATGGTCATCATGACCTCCGGTATGGCCCATGTCTCTGGCGGCATCATGGCGGCCTACATCAGCTTCGGCATTAATGCCAAAGATCTCCTCTCCGCCGTCATCATGACCGCCCCCGGCACCATCCTCGTAGCAAAAATGCTCGTCCCCGAAACGGAGGTCCCCGAAACCGCCGGCACTGTCCACATGCCGCCCAACGAAGAGCACAAAAACGAAAACTTCGTCGCCGCCATCGCCCGCGGCACCATCGACGGAGGCCAACTCGCCTTCAACGTCGCCATCATGCTCATCAGCTTTGTCGCTCTCGTCGGCCTCGCCAACGCAATAATGCTCGGCATCTCAAACTTCGCCTGGACAATCCACATGCCCGGCACCAATCACGGCATCCCATTCCCCCACTCCCTCAACGCCGTTCTCGGCGTCGTCGGAGCACCCATCGCCTGGCTCATCGGAATCCCATGGCACGAGGCCCGCACCATCGGCAATCTCCTCGGTACCCGTACCATGATCAATGAGTTCGTCGCCTTCACTCAGCTAGGCCTGCTCAAGTCATCCCTCGACCCACGCAGCTTCTCCATCGCCACCTTCGCTCTCTGCGGCTTCGCGAACGTCGGCAGTATCGGTATGCAGATCGGCGGCATCGGCGCCCTCGTCCCCAACCGCCGCAACGATCTCGCCCAGCTCGGCCTACGCGCCATGCTCGCCGGAACCATGGCCAACCTCATGTCCGCCAGCATCGTCTCCATTCTCATCAAATAGAAAACATACCTACAAACGTCTTCTCAATAGCGAGAAGAGCCGGTTTCTCATCGTAGGCGGGATATTCACATCGTTCGCCCTCGACCTTATTGGCGGTTGTCACCGCCTTCGTCCCACCCGGCGGAATGTGGCTTGTTTGACTCTATTCTGAGCGAAGAAAGAGGCCCATCGACTAGAGCGGGGCTTCCCTCATCGGCTGTTCTAGAATAGGCAATATGTTCCTCAAGCAGTACTATCTCGGCTGCCTCGCCCACGCATCCTACCTCATCGCCGACCAAGTCAGCGGCACCGCCATCGTCGTCGATCCTCAGCGAGACATCCAGCAATATCTCGACGACGCGAAACAACTCGGCTTCAATATCCGCCATGTCTTCCTCACTCACTTCCACGCCGACTTCCTAGCCGGACACCTCGAACTTCGCGACCGCTGTGGAGCCGATATCCGTTTGGGCGCGCAAGCCAAGGCCGAGTACAAATTCGTCCCTATGAAAGACGGCGACACGCTCGATCTCCCCGGACTCCGCCTCCAGATCCTGGAAACCCCCGGCCATACCATCGAATCCATCTCCATCCTCGTCTTCGATCTCCAGAAGATTCCGAACAAACCATACGCAGTCCTCACCGGCGACACGCTCTTCATCGGCGACGTCGGCCGGCCAGACCTGCGCGCTTCTCTCGGCTGGACCGCTCAGCAACTCAGTCATCATCTCTACAACTCGCTCCACAACAAGCTCCTACCACTTCCCGATGAAACCCTCATCTACCCCGCGCACGGCGCAGGCTCTCTCTGCGGTAAAAATCTCTCCTCAGACACCGTCTCTACGCTCGGCGAACAACGTCGTTTCAACTACGCGCTCCAACCCATGTCCGAAGAGGACTTCACTCGCATCGTCACGGTCGATCAGCCCGATGCCCCCGCATACTTCGCCTACGATGCCATCCTCAACACCCGCGAGCGGCCCACGCTCGACACAACGCTCAAGCAGGTCCTCCAGCCAGTCGATCTCGATGAGGTCCTCGTCATGGGCAACGCCGGCGCACAGCTCCTTGATGTCCGCGACGCATCCGAGTACGCCAAAGGCCATCTCGCCGGCAGCATCAACATCGGACTCGGCGGTCAGTATGCGACATGGGCCGGTACCGTCCTGGACTCGGCAAAACCCATCGTCATCATCGCCGAGCCTGGACGCGAGCAGGAAGCCGCTCTACGCCTCGGACGAATCGGCTTCGATCACATCAAGGGCTATCTCCGCGACGGAATGCAAGCACTCGCGAAGCGTCAGGATCTGGTCTGGTCCACGAACAGGGTAAGCGCGCCGATGCTTGCCGACGAACTCTCCTCCACCAATCCCCCACTGATCATCGACATCCGCACAGCCCGCGAATGGAGTGCAGGACACCTCGACCAGAGCATCAACCTCCCGTTGTCCCAACTCCAATCTCACATCAGCGAGGTTCCCCGAGACCGAAGGATCGCGGTCCACTGTGCAGGTGGCTACCGTTCCTCCATTGCCGCAAGCATCCTCAACCAATACGGCATCACTGACTTGATCGAACTCGCCGGTGGAATCACAGCCTGGGAGGCAGCGAAGCTTCCGGTAGTCACAGGCTAGGTTGACACCTCAGGCAACCAGCTTCAAATAATTCGGCTCATCCGCGATCGTCTTGTAACGAAACTGGCGAACGATCTTCGGCCCCTTCAAAAAGAAGATGCCCTGCATCTGGTGCCCATCTTCTTTGATCGCCCCAATCCCATGCTTGAAGAGCGCACCCTTCAACCACCCAAGCCACACCGACGGCTGCAACAACGTCAACGCCGGATGCATCCGAGGCAACGCAAACATCGAAAGCTGATAAATCTTCGCCTCCGGGTCGCTCACTCGCTCCACATTCCCAATCCCGTAGTAATCAAAGAACGGCCTCGCCCGCTCCGGCGTCCCCAGGTGCACAAACACCGGCCGCACGCCGCGCTTATCAAGTTCGCCCTTCAAATCCGCAACATCACTAATAGCCTGCCGGCAAAACGAACACCCGAAGTGCCGCAAAAACACCAGCAGCACCGGCGAAGCCTCGACCAGCGTCAACAAACTCGCCCCCGACTCCGTATGAATCGACGCCAGCGTCTGCGCCACATCATCAGCTGGGACTGCATCCGCATTCGTCATCGCCTGCCACCGATCTCGCCCGGTTTTCACGCCTGAATCTCTCTGAAATGGGCAGTTCCAACCAGGGACCCACCCGTGGAAATTCTGCACAAGTATACATTTTGTTCCGTTACAGTCATCAGTGCCGGATGACATGCGAGTAGTAATAATCGAAGGCCCCTTATAGACTCGGAGGCACCAATCGTCAGTGGATGAGATCCTATGGCGCTGGAGGCACAAGTGACCTTGCTGAGATCTATCAAGTCTGCCCTCGCCCAATCTTTCAACTTCTGTCTTTTTTCCTTTTCCCTCTTGGCTCTCGGTTGCAACGCTGGATCTCCGTCGAACGCTCCCATGACCGGCCCGCAACTGCGGGGCAGTGTCCACGGAGGACAGCAGCCAGTCTCCGGCGCCACCAATAACGGAAATCTGCTCTCGGGCAGCGGTTACACCGGTGGAGGGGTCTCCGAAGTCAGAAACCTCTCTATCGACCCCTCGGAGAACGTCTGGCTCGCCAGCAGTACCGGTAACTTCACCAGCAGTGTCGCAAAGTTCACGAACGCCGGCGCCCCACTCTCAGGCACCACCGGCTATACCGTAACCGCTCTAACCGGCGCTTGGAGCATTGCCAACGACAATGCAGGGATCACTTGGGTCACCAATAATGGCTCCACTGGCAGCGTATACAGATTTGCAAACGACGGAACCAACCTCTCAGGCCCAAGCGGCTACACCGGAGGCGGACTGGCGAATCCCCTCGGCATCGCCATCGACGGCGCAGGCAATGCATGGGTCACCAGCGACCAGTCCACAGTCATAAATGGAGGCCTCGTCTTTGTTAGCGCAATGATCGAGCTAAACAACGCTGGAACCATTCTCTCCGGCGCAACGGGTTTCATCGTCCCGGCAGCTGGATATCCAGTCGGCACCGCCATCGACGGCTCGGGCAACGTCTGGGCCGTCATGTCAAATAACTACGTAGTCGAACTAGTCGGTGCCGCCACACCCGTCGTCACACCCCTCTCCGTCGGCGTGAAGAACAACACCCTCGGCACACGCCCCTGACTCTCCGGACCGGACGCAAGATCACAGTTCAGGCCGGCATGCGCGGCGGACGGACTAGCGCCACCCACCCAGAATCGCACCCATCACCACCAGCGCAACCGTCAAATAACCTCCATTGATCCACACGTAACTCCACGGGCGCCGCTCAAACAGAGAAACAATCCCGATCCCCATCGCCACCCAGCCAAACCCTGCGAGAAACCCAGCCGTCGCACCCCACGCGAGGTTCGTCTTTGGATCGTTCAAAAACATAGCCAGATTCCCTGCCATCACCAGACTCAGTACAAAGCTGATGACAAAAATCTTCGCACCAGCCGGCGGCGGCTCATCCGCTCCAAAACCGTTCGCTCTCTTCCACGCCCCGCCAAATAGAAACGGTGCATACCAAAGCCCGCCAAGCACAAAGGCTGAGATTGCCGCTACCAAGACAGCCCAAAGGTTCAATCCATGAAAACCCATTCGCAACTCTCCTTATTTTGAAAATCAAAATATCCAACTACTTCGTCCAATCGATGGGCCCATTCACAAACCGATGATGGAGCGTCGCCAGCAACTGTGCATTGCCAACCGTCAGGTACTCATAGGCCTTCACCCACTCCTCGCCCTCTTTCCATCCTGTCTGCGTTAACCGCACGACTGTGGAATCACCCTTGGCCTCAAACTGAAACCGCGCCTTCGTTCGCGTAGCCCGAACCGTCGGGAACTTATCCGGAGCCATCGCCGACAGGACCAACTCCTTTTCTGGAACAAAACTCAAAATCGTGCCCCCACCGGTACTGCCCCCGGGAAAGTGCGCCGTCCACTCCCCACCTTCCTTCAAATCAACAACCGCACCAGGCGTCAGCCATGTACTCAAACCTGCGCTGGTCGTGAACGCCTCCCACACAGCGCTGAGTGGTGCCGGAACGGTCACCTCCAAAATCAAAACTTTATCGACAGCAATTGCTTTAACAGTTTTTGCCGGTTCCTGAGTAACTGCCGCAGTCACGGTCAGAGCTAAAGCAAGAAATATCGTTTTCATCGCAAATCCTCCTGCTTGGTTGGTCGTTCAAGTAAATTCCCGTATACTGACTCTGTCAAGAGTTTTCTCACCATGCCCCCTACCCTCCCTACACGCGACCGCCTCATCAACTCTGCCCGCTACCTCTTCTGGGAACGCGGATTCGCTGGAACCAGCATGGCTGACCTCCTCGCCCATGCAGACGTCAATTCCGGCAGCTTCTACCACTTCTTCGAGAGCAAAGAGGCCCTCCTCCGCGAAGTCCTCACCGGCTATCTCCAGGCCCTGCGCCCTATGGTCGTCGACCCCGCCTTCGCCCAGACCGACGAGCCCGTCGAACGCATCTTCGGCATCCTTGCCGGCTATCGCGAGCGTATCCTCCAGACCGAATGCCGCTATGGTTGTCCCCTCGGCCGCCTCGCCCTCGAGATCGACCCCGAAAACCGCCCCGCCCACAAGCTCATCGCCGAAAACTTCCAGGGCTGGATCACCGCCGTCCGCGAGTGCATTGACCAACTCAAATCCCGCCTGCCCAAAAACACTGACCCCGACGCCCTCGCCACTTACGTCCTCGCCGTCATGGAAGGCGGCGTCATGATCTCCCGCTCCTACGGCTCCGTCGAACCCTTCGACCGCGCCGTCAAGCAACTCCGCCAGCACTTCGCCCTGCTCCTCAAACCTCAAAGACCCGCACCAGCCAGGACCAAAAAACTAAGGCGAAACGCTATTGCGCGAGGGGTTCGCCCATGAAGAAGGAATCGCAGCTGATCGGCGCGGTCTAGCCAAAGCTTAACTTCGACCGGAATTGCTTTGGCCGGTCTTTCCCATCATTCCTTCGTCCGACGTTGGCCCGCACGCAGAAAACGCGCAGACTCGCGGCGCGCGTCTATGGGGACGGCCGGCCCCGTTCGAGCTTCGCTCCGGAACACAAACCCTCAGGCTCAGTTGGAACGGTCGCCACCGGAACTTCCGGCGAATACGGCCTCTACCAGTGAGGAACAGATCGGATGATGCGGCATCACTTCTTGATCGTATCGATCACCAGCCCATGCGAGCCGTTCCGCGCATAATCCTTACCCGTCACCGTCACACGCTCCCCGGCAAATGGCAGAAGCTTCGAATTCTGCGAAGCGGACGGGGTAGCGCTATCGATCGGCATATAAATCGTCCCATCATCCGTCAGAATCACTAGCGGCGAACCGTTCTTCGCACAAGCCTTCGCGCAGGCCACACCAATCGGCTTATCTAACCCCTTCGTATACGCACACGCCGAGTCGATCACCCAGCCGTTCAACTTAACCGACGCACCACGTTCCTGCGCAAACGCCAGCAACGAAGCACTCATCACAATCCCAACCAGAAACCTTTGCTTCTTCATATGTGCCTCCTCCAAATTAAACTTTCATTGACGGCGTGAGATACCCATTCGCTGCGAGTTGCTCTCCCATCGCGGCATACATCTTTGGATCTTCTGGCTGCCACGTCGCGAGCCCATCGACGTAACGGTTGTACATGCTGAATGCCGCCGCAATCAATACCGTATCGTGAATCTCCAGATCGGTCGCGCCCCACTCTCGCGCACGAGCAACATCTTCAGCCGCAACCCGCTTGCCGCCCTCCTGCACTTTGCCCGCGATCGCCAGCAGCGCCTTCAGCTTGTCCGAAATATCTGCCTGCCGAAAGTCTCGCTTCACCTGATCGACCAGCCCGAAATCTTTACCCAGATGCGCTGCCGCTGCTGCTCCATGGCTCGTCTGGCAAAAAAAACAGTCGTTCCGGCTCGATACATACGTCGCAATCAACTCGCGCTCTCCCGGAGTCAACGTCCCCGGCCCATGCAGCAGAATATGTGCAAGTTCACGCATAGGCTTCGCCGTCTCCGGACGAAAGGCAAACCCGCTCGTAATACCCGGCAACCCTTCAGGTAATGAGATGTGTGGCATTTCCCTCTCCTCTTATCGCGCAGTTTCCGCTGGTAGATATTCCTTGCTGACATTCACGTACCCATCGCGGGCAAGCCACTTGCCCCGCTCGCGATACATTGCCTCATCGCGCGGCTGATCCGTTCCCAGCCCATCGACATAGCGGTTGAACATGCAGAACGCCGCAGCGATCAGCACCGTGTCATGAATCTCCACATCCGTCGCACCCCGCCCTCGAGCACGCGCGACATCCTCAGCGGTCACCTGCTTCCCTCCACGCTGTACCTTGCCCGCAATCACCAGTAGCGCCTTTAGCTTCTCCGAAATCTCGGCGTTCTCAAAATCCACCTTCACCTGTTTCACTAGCGCTTCATCGCCGTTCAGACAAGCCGCCGCCACCGCCCCATGAATCGTCTGGCAGTAGTAGCAGTCGTTCTCCGACGACACATACGTCGCGATCAACTCACGCTCACCTGTCGTCAGCGAATTCGGCCCATGCAGCAGTATCTCCACCAGATCATTCAGTGGCCTCGCCGTCTCCGGTCGAAAAGCCATCGCCCCGCGAATCCCCGGAAGCCCCTCAGGAAGTTTTATGTAAGCCATAAGTCACAAACCCTTTCACAATGAAATCTGCTGCGGAACATTCCCTGCCGCAACGCCAGCCTTCGAAAAAAACATTCGCCGCACCGGATCCCCGGCCAGCACAATCGCCAAACCAATCACCGCGGGCACCGGATCATGCATCAGAATCATCAGATCAATCACCGCACACCCCACAAGAAACACCACTGGCGCCGCCGGAAACCACCAGTGACACACCGGCTGCGGCATGCGAAACAGCGTCGTCACGGACAGCCCCAGAAAACAAACCGCCGAAAAAATAATGAACGACAATATCCGATCGAACGCCCCGAAGCTCAGCACAAGGAGCGCCAGCCCGGTCTGCAACAACACAGCATTCGCCGGCGTGCCAAATCGCGGATGCAGCCTCCCAAACGGAGCGAAGAACGCCCCATCCTTCGCCATCGCGTAATACACTCGAGGCGCCGCCATCGTCAGCGCCATCAATCCACCCAACACCGACAGCAGCACGCAAGCCGACAGCACCTTGCCACCCGTCGCACCAAACAGCGCCTCGCCAAACTGCGCCACAAACGCTGTATTGGACACGATCTTCTCCATCGGCACCACCATCAAAAACGCGCAACTCACCAGCAGATAAACCGCCGTCACCAGCATCACGCCGCACGTAAACGCCAACGGCATATTCCGCCGCGGATTCTTCACCTCACCCGCAACCTTACCCGCCTCCCACCATCCTCCAAAACTAAAAAACGCCGCGACGGTAGCCCCCGCCACCGCAGCAAACAACGGCTCCGCCCCGACGCGCCGCGCCGTCAACGGTATCAAATTCGCAACCGTCGCATGCCCCGAAACCCACGCCCAGGCCACGAGACAAATCAACACACCAATCTTCAGAAGATTTGCCGTCGCCATCACCCTTCGGCTCAACTTCGTCCCTACATAATTCAGCAATGCCAGCCCCAGCAGAATCACCACCGGAATCCACACCTGCGCGCCCGCACGAAAACCAAACAACGTCATCACATAAGGAGCCGCGCCCACCGCCAGCACCGCAGCCAGTCCCGGATCCATCACCGCCGCCGACATCCACCCAAACAAAAACGCAATCCGCCCGCCATACCCCTCGCGCAGATAAACATATTCGCCGCCGGTCAGCGGATACTGCACCGCCAGCTCCGAATAACAAAGCGCCCCGCACAGCGTAATCAGGCCCATCCCACACCACACCGCAGCCAGCAGCGCCGGAGACCCCAGCGACCGCGCCATCGCCGCCGGAGTCAGAAAAATCCCAAGCGCAATCGACTCGCCCGTCACCACGGCGATCGTCGCGGCCAACCCCATCTGCCTGCGCTCTTCCATTTCCGGCCAATCCTACGCGCGCACGCAGGGCATTGGCCATCCATCGAAAGATTGAGATCAACCGTCCGGCGCCGACTAATTCCAACCGGTTAGATCGTCGTCTTACTCCCCTTCAAAATCTCCGCCAACGCACGCATACGGTTCGCGTCTGCCGGAGTCTTCGCCGCACTCGCATCCTTGTCCAGGCCCGCCGCCATCGAACGCAACTTGGCAACGTCTTTCGGACTCGAATTCGACGCCTCTGCCTTCGCAATCGCAGCATTCAACGCAGCCACTCGCGCCGGCGTCACCGAGGTTCCCCTCGCCAACTGATCCAGATACGCCTTCGCAACCACGTAATTTGCGGGCCACGAAATCTTCGGTTGGTTCTGCACATTCAGCTCCCCAAAATGAACCTGGTTAGCCGCATCGATTTCATTCTGCGTAAGGTACTTGTTCGGAACCAGCTTGAACACGTCAACACCGCGCGCAATCTCCGAACCGTAGATGAAGCCGTTGTACCAGTACGTCGACCACTGTCCTCCCATTGCACGCTTTACACCATCCACCGGCCCGCGATCGAAGTAGCCGACCTCAAACGGATGCGCCGCATCGGTAAAGTCGACAATGGACACGCCGCCCTGATACCACGACTGCACTTCAACGTCTCGCCCTGGAATCGGAATCAGCGATCCGTTATGCGCCACGCAGTTCTCCAGCTCCGTCTGCGGAGCAGGCATCTTGTAGTACGAAGCCAGTGTCAACTTCCCTTTGTTCAAATGGAAGATTGCATCCGCGCCCCAGTTCATCGGATCCGTTGCGCGGCAACGCGGCTGTCCGCCACCACCCCACTCGTCCGTAAACAGAACCTTCGTACCATCATTGCTGAAGTTGGCCGAGTGCCAGAACGCATAGTTCGGATCCGTCACCGCATCAATTCGAACCGGATTCACAGGGTCAGAAATATTCAGCAGAATCCCGTTCCCCGAACACGCGCCCGCCGCCAGCCCAAGATCCGAGCGCACCGTGATATCGTGGCAGCCCCGCGTCATCGAGGTCGTCTGCGTTCCCTCGCCATGGTTGCCCCCCTTCCACAGCCCGTTCACCTTCCCCGACTCCGGGTCTGTAAAAATACGCGGACTGGCAACGACCTTCGACAACTCAGGATGAGCCAGCGGCACCTTGATCACCACAATCGTGAATAGCGCCGTGTCCGGATCCTTATCCGGGTCCCCACCCGAGCAGCCCGCCAGCTCCTCCGCCGGACGCACTCCCGCCGACCCGGAGATGTAGACATAAATATTTTCCTTGTCCTTCGGGTCAACCACCAGCGTATGCGTGTGCGAACCGCGGCACGTCTGCACATCCGCGACCTGCTTCGGCTGCGAGATATCGGTGATGTCGAAGATGCGAATTCCCTTAATGCGATCCGGGCTTGGAGGAGGCGGTGGAGGCCGGCGCGGCCCTGCTTCGGGATCAGCCGCAGCATCTGCCGGCGGTGTTGGCGGCGGGGGCGCAGCTGCCGCCGTCGGGAATCCCTGTGTCCCGCAATCGAGCCTTCCATTCGCCGCCTCTACCGACATAAACAAAAGATGTCCGTAGACCGACACATCTCCCTGTCCGCCCGGGCACACCACAGAAGTCACCAGCTTGATCTTCGCCGGATCGGAGATGTCATAAAAATTTATCCCGTTGTAGTTCCCCACAAACAGACTCGTTCCGCCAAACGCAAGGTCCGAGTTCGTCCCTCCATAGTTCGCACGAGGACCACTCTGGGGCCCGCGCGGCGGCGGCGTCCCTGCAGGCGGTGGCGGTGGCGCAGGAGCAGCATCGTACGCCGCAATCGAGGCAGAATCAGGAGCAAAGCCCGCCGGCTTCGGCAACGTCACAAGCAATTGCAATCCGGAAGCGGCCTCCCCTGCGTCATACAGCCCACCCTTCAAACCCACACGCGGATCATCGTTCCCGGCCCGCGGATTCATTCCCACCGAAGAGTTGTTTTGCGCGCCGCTGAGCGCAGGGAAAATTGCCATCGCAAGTCCGAACGTCACAGCACTGCGCAATATCCTTGAAGCTCTATCTGCAATCATTGTCTCTCCTTTAGCATGTGCTTCATGATGTCGATCTCCGCCTGCTGCGTGTTATCTACGTCACTCGCAAAATCGAATAACTGAGGATCCTGTCCTGCCCCTTGCGACGCGAACAGATCCTTCACCATCGTCAAAGCGCCGCTGTGATGTTGAATCATGCCGGTCAAAAAAAGATGGTCGAACTGTGGGCCGGTTGCCGCCGCCAACGCCTTCATCTGTTCAGCAGTCAACATCCCGGGCATCATCGGCATCGACATATCCATGCCCGGCATATCCATCCCCTCCATGCCATCATGTTCGGAGACCGGCTCGCCGCGGTCCGTCAACCACTGCCTCATGAACCTCATCTCGTCCGTCTGCGAAACGCTGATGCGCTTGCCCAACGCCTGAACCTCTTTGTCATGGCTCCGCGTTCGCAAAAGCTCCGTCATCTCCACTGCCTGCGAGTGATGCATGATCATGCCCTGCATGAACTTCACATCTGCCACCGATGGCTTTCGCGGAGGCGCAGTCGCCGTCGCCGCCGTCAATGTCTTGTTGCTCTGCCCCGGAGCACCCGGCTGCACAATCGATACCCCGCCCTCAGCAGGCTTTGTCTGCTGAGAACGCGCCGCCGCTGGAACTACCAAAGACAACCCAGCAAGAAGCAAAATCCTGTGCGACATGGTCCTTCACCCCCAACGCATCATTCCAGCACTGCTCGTGCAACGATGAATCGACACTTCTGGTGCGGCATGCTCATCCCGTATCTCTCCCACCGTGGGAGCGTCACGAAACGTCAGCGCCTATCAAAAACAGGAGCACTAAACTTTGGGTTTGCGTAAATGTAACACGGCCCGTTCCAGTAGCCTTCCACAATTGGCATGTATGACATCAGTTGACGGCCGACTCAGCGAAAAGTTCCAACAGTTACCCCTCGCCCTTGTTCCAAAAAACCTCGATTTTGGCCCAGAAATCGCATGTCAAGCCCCCAAACTGCATTTTCCACACTCGAAGCCAGCGACCGAATCGCATAAAAGCCGCGCCAATCCAGCGTTTCCGCTCATTCATCTCCATAAAAAATAAATCCGGAAACCGTGGCATGTTTACCCCCTCCAACTCGATACACTGTTAATAGGAGTTTTTTTACTGCAAGATAATCCCTCCGAAACGGGCTCAAATGCAGCTAAGTCCTTTCGCTGGAAATATTTGGACGCAACCCACCTGGAATGAATATTTTGCAGGTATTGACCACTCACAACTACCTGATTCAAAATAATTTACACGCGGGCAATAGGGGTACCCCCCGGGAAAAAAGGCAGCGCAGGACCCTGATTCCAATGACCGATAACTTCAGCAACGCCCAATCCTCCGTCGACTACATCCGCGCTGCCGGAGCCGTTAAGCCCACCATTGGCATCATCCTCGGCTCCGGCCTCGGCAGCTTCGCCACACAGGTCCAGGATGCCCTCCGCATCCCTTACGCCGAGATCCCACACTTTCCCCGCACAACCGTCGAAGGCCACTCCGGAAATCTCGTCCTCGGCACCGTCGCTGGAGTCCCTGTTGCCGTCATGCAGGGCCGCGTCCATGCCTATGAGGGCTACCCGCTCTCGGATGTCGTCTTTCCCACTCGCGTCCTCGGCCTCCTCGGCTGTAAAACCCTCATCGTCACCAACGCCGCCGGAGGCATCAACACCGGTTACAGGCAGGGCGCCCTCGTCGCCATCTCCGACCACATCAACCTCACTGGAAACAACGCCCTCCTCGGCCCTAACGAACCTCGCTTCAGCATGGCCTACGGCGCCGGCCTGCGTTTCTTCGACATGTCCGCCGCCTACTCGCCGCGCCTTCGCGCTTTGGCCTTCAAAGAAGCCAACCGCAACAATGTCCCGCTTGCCGAAGGCGTCTACCTAGCCGTGCTCGGCCCCTCCTACGAAACTCCCGCTGAGATCCATGCCTTCCGCACCTTGGGCGCCGACCTCGTCGGCATGTCCACCGTTCATGAAGTCATCGTCGCCCGTCACATGGGCCTCGATGTCCTCGGCATCTCAATCGTCACCAACATGGCCGCCGGTGTCATCGCGTCCGGACAGCAGTCCGCCGAACCCATCTTCCACGAGGACGTCATGGATGTCGGCCGCCGCGCAGAAAAGCAGTTCACCGCCTTACTCACCGCTTTGATGCCACGAATCGCCGCAACACAAGCTGACCTCAAATAGATCGGGACAGAATCAGCTCAAACCACCTCGGCCAGCTCCCGTTCGGGATCTCCAACAAAATTCTTCGCCGCGATCCCACCGAGCTCCGAATACATTAGCGCAACCCGCGCCTGCGCCGTCTCCGACATCACAAACCGGTCCCTGCGATCCCGCACCTCGTCGCCAAAGCGCATCGCAACCGACAACCCACACAATCCAAGCACCGAGAACAAATGCGGGACAAACTCCATCTCGCCCCACCAGCACACGTTCTCTCCTACCGTCGCGCTCCCGTTCACCCCATTCGGGTCGAGCGAGTATCGCAGCGCTGCAGTCCGCAGCGGAACCGCATTGTCCAGCACCGAGTGAAACAGACCCCGCCGGAATGGCAGAACGCCAGCGCCATCGGTCGTAGTCCCCTCGGGAAAGAACAGCACCGGCAATTTGCTTCGGAAAGCCTCAGCCATCGCAGCATTCACCGCCGGATATGTTCCAGGCCCTCCGCCCCGCTGGACATACACAGTCCCGGCCTGCGCCGTCAGCCAGCCCAGAATCGGCCATCCCCGCACCTCGGTCTTCGCCACCATCACAAACGGCTGCACAGAGCTGTACAGCAGAATATCCAGATAACTGAGGTGATTCGAAACCACCGCCCCATCCGACGGAATCCGCCCCTCCACCACACATCGAAACCCCATCACCTTCACAATTCGCCGGCACCATCCATGAATCCACACCGCCCCCTCAGCCCCAACCTTCGGCCGCCGAATCATGCAATCGACCGCTGACGCCACCAACATCACCACAAACAGAAAGCTCCGCCCCAACGACCGCAAGGCCCAGACTGTCCTCGCCGCGCTCACTTCAGCAACCCTCAAGAAATCTCTTCGCCACGCGCGGATGCAGCGTATGAAGATCAAGCAGCGTCAGAAAATCAATCGTCTTGAACTCTCGGTCGATCGCCGGCTCGCTGCAGATCTTCGCTCCAATCGTTAGATAAGCACGCAACAGCTTCGGAGCCTTGACATCCGGGATCTTGGTCGCCGCAGCCGGCAACGCAAACGCCGCTGTCGCCACCGTCCGCAACTCCGGCCCAACCATGCAGTCCTGCAGCGTCTCAGACACAGCATGTCCCATATCAGCATCCTGTGATGTCAACGAGCAACAACCCATCATGTAACGGCCGCCGTTCACCAATGCATACCGCGCAATCCCGCGCCACAGCAAGTGCAGCACATCCGACGAACGGTAATCGCGATGGATGCAGGCTCGGCCCAACTCCACAATCTGGTTCCGCATCGACTCATACGGCCCAAAGCAAAACTCCTGCTCGCTGTAATAGCCAAAGTACTTCCCAGCCACTTCGCCCATCTGCATTCGGTAAGTCCCAACAATCGCGCCGGTCCTCCGGTCCTCGACGATCATGTGATCGCAAACATCATCGAAGTGGTCCTTGTCGTGTCCATCCACATAGGCCGACTCCAAACCCTCGTTCATCTCCAGGTTGAACACCAGAAAGCGCAAGCGGTAGGCCGCCATTCGCTCTTCCTCGTTCAATGCAAGACGCGCAACAAAATCCCCGGCCTCCAGTCGAATGTCTCTCTTCGACGGCAACTGGGGAGCAACAGCTTGATTGGGAAGCAGCACGACAGACGGCGACTGGGTAATTGCGAGCATCGAAATCTCCTTCCAACAGCCAGGATCGATAGCTTTCGATGTCAGTCTGGGGTGTCTATTGTTACGGCATGTTCATATCAAGTGAACATTTGTTGAATCAGAAATGGTGCACTTTGTCAGTTATCACTCCCTGGGCCCCAAGTGTCATCACCGCCGACCGCGCCTCGACCGCCGCCGTCTTCCGGTGTAACCCATGATCAGAAAACGCGATCGGCTCCTCCGCAAACCGCACTTCCGCCCTCACCCCGCGCAACCCCAGGAACTTGAAAATATGCGCCAGCATATTTCGATCTCCCCAGTAACAAACATCTTCTGAGACACTCACATCCGCCCCATTCTGTTCCGCAAAGGAGTACCGCAAATACGCCGCAGTCACCGGCGATCCGGCGTCAATCACTTGCCCCAACAACCCGCTGTGGAACTTCAGCAACTGACTCCCATTCGAAGTCGTCCCCTCCGGAAAGAACACCACCGGAAGTCCCGCATCCACCGCCGCCTGTATCCCCTTCCGCGCCCTC
>Ga0206911_1044_pt1 | contig 30345 bp, 24 predicted proteins | sample Alteio_BWOrgHeat_74_FD_152956 | JGI IMG/M metagenome (GOLD analysis project Ga0206911, IMG submission 152956) | Enriched cells from forest soil in Barre Woods Harvard Forest LTER site, Petersham, Massachusetts, United States -... | ecosystem: Environmental > Terrestrial > Soil > Temperate forest >...
CTAGAAAGGAGGCTATTCAATTCAGAATCTGCCTCGGTGCAGTGCTATACTTTCGGGCCAACTAGTAGTTCTGCCGCCTAGGGAAGAGGGCAATCATGAATCTCCGCCACTTGGGCATTTTGTTTCTCGCCTGCCTTTTACTTCCGTGCCACGTTTCTGGTGACCCGAACCCAGTCAATATTCTCTTCGTTGCTAACCAAGTGGAGCACAGCGTTTTGCTCGTGGATCCCATCTCCAAACAGATTCTAGCCACAGTGGGAGTCGACATTAACGGACACGAGGTCGCTGTCTCCCCGGATGGTCGCTTCGGCTACGTTCCCATCTACGGAAACACATGGGTGGGAAAGCCCGGCTCGGACGGAAGCACCATTCACGTCGTGGACCTACGCCGGGGAAGAACCGTTGCCGTCATCGACCTCGGCAAAGAGGTTCGCCCGCACTGCGCGCACTTTGGGCCTGACGGATTGCTGTATGTTTCCGCGGAACTCGCCAATGCCATTTTCATCGTGGACACAAAGACCCGCTCTCTCGTCGGTGAAATTCCTACTGGCGCCAGCCACACCCACATGCTCGTGATCTCTCCTGACGGCCGGAGGATCTACACGGCGAATAACGAGGCGGGCAGCGTGAGCGTTCTCGATTTGCCGGCGCGGACTTTGATCACAACGATTCCAATCTCTAAGAGAGTGCAGCGCGTCTCGATTTCGCCTGATGGCAGGTTCGTTTTTACGCAGGACCAGGAAACCCCTCGCATTGTGGTCATCGATACTGCAAGCAACTCAGTCGTCAGATCGATTTCCCTCCCAAGAGTCCCGTTCTCTTCCATAATCACAAAAGACGGCCATTGGCTCCTTGCCAATTCCGAATCAGGAAAGCTGTTCGTCGTAGATGTCGCCAGTGGAGCACTTACAAAAACGTTTGACACTCCGGATGTTCCTGTCCTACCTACCCCAGGAGAATTCGCATTGGCACCAGACGGCACCCGCGCCTATTTGAGCTGTCCCCAGGGCGGCACCATCGAGATCCTGAATCTGAAAGACTGGAAGCTTGAGGAGCCCATTCGGCTCACGAAAGGTGTGGACGGCATGGCTTGGGTGCCTTCGGCTATGAGTTCAGCGGTATCCGACACGCGATAACTCCCCTATTGTCGGCAAACCTTTCCTTACCGGATTACAGAGCTGCGCGTCACTCGCTCAGAATGATTCCTCCTTCGCCGGAAGCGTCCACTCTAAACGAGAAAGGGGCGGACGCCACCGCGCCCCTTGGCCAACCGCCTAACCTATTCAGATTTGTCCGAGCCCGCCGTCGACGTTGATTTCTACGCCCGTAATGTAGGACGCGTCTTGTGAGGCCAAGAATGCTACCGCCCCGGCGACTTCTTCAGGCTGTCCAAACCGCTTCATCGGAACCTGCGCAATGATTTCTTTCGAAAATTCATCGACGGCTTCTTTTGGAAGCCCTGTCCTGTCAATGATCGGCGTGACGATCGGGCCCGGCGCGACCGTGTTGACGCGGATGCCGCGTCCCGCCAATTCCGCAGCCGTGGTTCGCGCCAAAGAACGCAGCGCCGCTTTGGTTGCAGAATACGCGCTGGTCCCTGCGGTACCTGTCTGCCCCGCAACGCTGGTATTCAGGATGATCGACGCGCCATCGTTCAGCAGCGGCAGAGCTTTCTGGATGGTGAAGTACGCTCCCTTGATATTGATATCGAAATTTTCGTCGTAAGTGCTCTCCGAGGTCTCGGCAAAGGGCGCAAACTTCGCCACTCCGGCGTTTACGAACAAAACATCAATTTTGCCCAGCTTTTGCGAAACCTCGGCGTACAGCTTGTCTACGTCCGCGAACTTGGCCACATCGCCCTGCACCGCCACAACGCCGTTTCCGATGGTTTTCACGGCTTCATCCAGCGTTTTTCTGCTTCGGCCCAGGATAGCTACTTTCGCGCCTTCTTCCTGGAAGCGCTTGGCCGTCGCCAGCCCGATGCCGCTGTTTCCGCCCGTCACTACCGCCACTTTTCCTTCGAGCCTCTTCATACCAACTCTCCTTTGCGGAATTCTCTGACTGGAGTGCGGGAGCCAACTATTTCGTGGCTCTCGCGTTCCAGCCTCATTTAGACATTTAGATGACTATCGAAGTAGCAGGATGCAGCGTTTATGAAATCGTCGTCGAATAGCTGGTTTGCTCTATGGCGGCAAGGCGAGCGACTTCGCTACACTCTCTCTTGACTATGAACCGACCTGAGCTTGAGAAAGTATCGAAAGCCCTGGCAGATAAGACCCGCCTTAGGATCTTGGAGGCTATCTCGGCAACCGGCCGCATGAACTGTGGCGATATCGTCTCGATGCGCGGCGTCACCCCCGCGACTGTCTCTCACCATCTCAAAGTTCTCAGCGAGGCAAAACTCATCATGTGCCGCCGCGAAGGGCAGTTCGTCTATAGCCAGCCGATTCCTGGAACCATCGAAGCCTACACTCGCGCGCTCGCCAAGATCGCTGGAGGCACGAAAGCCGGGCGCGGCCGTTGAAAGGCTGTCATACGAGATCCTCCACTCCTCATTCGGATGGAGCCGACGGCGATAGTCTCACGGTGGCCGGCCATTCGGAGGGTGGCGTTACACGCAACCCCGCACATTACCGGTAAATCTGTTCTGCTATGAGCTGCGGACCATTCGGAGAGGGGGTTACCAAACCCGACGCTACCAGCGACGAGTACACAGCGCGTTCCGCTGCGAACCAGTCAACCTCAGGCGAACCGAACGGGCGACCCCTCCCTTCCCAAAGCTGGTAGGCCAGTTTTGCCACGACCTCGTGCCGATCCTCTCCTGGAAAATCAGTGGTGAGTTCCATCGGTTGTTGCTTATCGGGCGGTCGAGATTCGTCGGGCATCGTGGTTCCCCCAATTTTGGATCCGCGGGGGTGATCCCGTCTTCGCCCCCGTCTTCTGATCGATCTTTGCAATCCTGCGAATGCAATGTCCAACAGCCACGTTGCAGCGAATTCTAAGTTCGTCGCCACGACGGTGCTTCGTGCCACAGAATAAAAGGCACTTCCAACGGCACCAACGCCCCCGCGTGCTGCGGAACGAGGCGCGGGGTATAGTCCGCGGCTGGGCGATTGGCCGGGATAGCGGCAGTGTATGTGAAGCCACTTGCCACGCCAACCAGGCGTTCGCCACGATTCATCGTCTGCGTAATTGGGCCAGCGTCCTTCTCCCCCTCTGCGTAGAGCTCAACTCTTACGGCTTCCGAGTTCATATCACCCAGGAAGACCTGAACCTGAAAGAGATATTGCTCCCCCTGTTTTTGAACCGTCGCGGAACCGAATCGCAGCGAGTACCAATGTTTCTCCAGTTCACCCTGCCAGGCAATGAGATCGGCACCCAGTGAGCCTCGATTCTCGGTGCGCCGTCGAAAAGCTGCTGCCGCCGAGAGATAGTGTTCTTCGGTATATTGGCGGACTGCGCGATTGGTTGAGAAGGTCGGGGTTAAGCGGGCCATACTCTCGCGCATGCGGGCAACCCAACCGCGTGGAATTCCATTCTCGTCGCGGGCATAGAACTCTGGGATAACTTCTCTTTCGAGCACCGCATAAAGACTTTCAGCTTCAGCTGCGTCCCAAGAAGGGTCATCCCCATGTTCGCGCCCATCTCCGATCGCCCAGCCTACTTCCGGGGAGTACGCCTCCGCCCACCAGCCATCGAGTTCAGAAAGATTCAGGCCGCCGTTCACCAGCACCTTCATGCCGCTTGTGCCGCTTGCTTCCCAAGGCCGTCGCGGGGTGTTCACCCAGACGTCCACACCTTGAACCAGATGCTCTGCCATCAGTACGTCGTAATCCGAAAGGAAGACCACCCGGGATCGGACTTCAACGCGGCGAGCAAACTCAAACCACTGCCGGATCATTTCTTGCCCCTCGGCATCCTGGGGATGAGCCTTGCCTGCAAGCACGAGTTGAACCGGGCGCTCTCGATTCATCAGGATGTTGAGAAGCCGCGCTGGGTCGTGCAGGAGAAGGTTCGGGCGTTTGTACGGAGCAAAACGACGGGCAAATCCCAAAGTCAAAATATTTTCATCGAGGACCAGTGCGGCCTGCGCGAGGTCTTCCGACGACGCTCCCCGAGTTGCTAATTGACGACCGTAAAGTCTTCGGACGTACGCAACGAGAGTCTTGCGGCTATCTGCGCGGAGTTGCCAGAGGTTGGAATCGCTGGCAGCGCGAATATCTTTTTCTGCGTCTGTCAGTGTTCCGTGCCAGCATTGTTTTCCGCACGAACGTTCCCACAGGCGGTCCGCTTCAGCAGAGTCCCAGGTAGGGGTGTGCACTCCGTTGGTCACGTGCGTTACCGGCACCTCTGTTTCAGGCCACCTCGGAAAGAGGGGCTGAAAGAGTCGTCGGCTCACTTGACCGTGCAATTTGCTGACGCCGTTGACGGCGCCGCTGCCGCGGATCGCCAAATAGGCCATATTGAACGGTTCGGACGAGTCTTTGCGATCGCGTCGCCCCAACGAGAGAAGATCGTCGACCGAAATCGACAGTTTCTCCTCGGCATAATTCCTGAGGTATCGCTCGATCAAGCTGGGATCAAAACGATCAAAGCCTGCCTCCACAGGGGTGTGGGTCGTAAAAAGGTTGCCGGCACGGGTGACGGTCAGCGCGACGTCGAATGGCTTGCCATTGTCTTCCATGTATGAACGCGCCCGTTCCAGCACCGCGAATGCGGCGTGACCTTCGTTGAGATGGCAGACCTCAGGCTGCAGTCCCAAGGCTCGCAGGAGCCGCCAGCCTCCAACCCCGAGGACTAACTCTTGTTTCAAACGCAACTCCGGACCACCTCCGTACAGTTCAGTCGTAATGCCGCGGAAGGCCGGAGGGTTCGCGGGATCGTTGGTATCAAGCAAATACAATTTGGCCCGGCCCACCTGTACTTGCCAGACTCTGATCCACAACTTAAAGGCAGGCAACGCGATGGCCAGGCGCAGCCATTCTCCGTTTGGCTCGCGCACCGGTCGAATCGGAAGCTGGCCGGGATCATTGAATGGGTACAAAGCTTGCTGGTGGCCTTGTGCATCAATTTCCTGGCGAAAATAGCCTTGTTGGTAGAGCAAACCGATTGCGGTCACAGGGACGCCCAGGTTACTTGCGGCTTTCAGCTGATCGCCGGCAACGTTGCCGAGTCCGCCGGAATAAATCGGCAGCGCTTCGCTCAACATGAACTCCATCGAGAAGTACGCAATTGTCGACACGCCCGAACGCGGATGCGCCTTTTGAAACCACGCTTCAGACTCTTCGGCGAGCGTCTTCTCGCGGTGGAGATCAGCCAGGAGTTTTTGAAATCTTGGGTCGGAGGTAACACTTTGCAGTTTTTCCCGCGATACAGTTTGCAGCAAAACCCAAGGGTTGTGGGTCAGTTCCCAGAGTTCGGGATCGAGCTGCTCCCAAAGCTGGTCCGCCGAGTGATTGAACGACCATCTAAGGTCCAAGGCCAGGTCGGTAAGAGCATCTGAAATGGCGGTATCGAGGGGACGATCAACGATTGTCTGACCAGTGCTTGTTCGATCAGCGATTGTCGAGCTACTCATAAACAAACTCCTCTCATTCTTATCGGTATATGGCTTATCGTTACAGGCTTATCGGTTCAGGCCGCCTGGGCACTCCGAGCCAGCGTTTCCGAAACAATGGTTTGGGCTTCTTCCTCGATCTGTCGTAGATGGTTCTGACCAAGGAAACTCTCGGCGTAAATCTTGTAGATCTCCTCCGTGCCTGAAGGACGTGCTGCAAACCAGCCATCCCTGGCGATCACTTTGATTCCTCCAATTGGATTGCCGTCGCCCGGAGCGGTGGTCAGAATCTTCTGGATCGGTTGACCAGCAACTTCCGCAGCGTGAATGTCGGACGGGGACAATCTTGCCAGAGCGGCTTTTTGTTCGGGCGTAGCGGGAGCATCGATGCGTTCGTAGACTGGATCCCCCAGCTCGCGGGTGAGCTCACGATAAATCTCACCTGGATCTTTGCCCGCACGCGCCGTAATTTCTGCTGACAGTAAACAAGGAACAATTCCGTCTTTATCAGTGGTCCATACGCTGCCGTCGCGACGGAGAAAGGAGGAACCGGCGCTCTCCTCGCCGCCAAAGCCCAAGCGGCCGGCGAGCAATCCTTCGACAAACCACTTAAAGCCCACCGGAACTTCATAAAGCCTGCGCCCGAGGCGAGCGCTGACGCGATCGATCATGCTGCTGCTCACTACGGTCTTGCCCACGGCGACGTCCTCACTCCAATTGGGGCGGTTGGCGAACAAATAGCTGACGCATGCTGAAAGGTAGTGATTCGGAGGCAGCAACCCGCTTCCTTTGGTCACGATGCCGTGGCGGTCGTGATCGGTATCGCTGGCAAACGCAATATCGAACTTGTCTTTCAATGCGATAAGTCTCTGCATCGCATAAGTCGAGGAAGGATCCATGCGAATCTTTCCGTCCCAATCCACGCTCATGAAGCGAAATGTAGGATCTACAGATTGGTTGACGATCGTCAGATCGAGACCATACTGCTCGGCAATCCGCGGCCAATAATCGATGCCCGCTCCCCCGAGAGGATCCACGCCAAGCTTAATCTTGGCGTCGCGCACGGCATTCATGTCGACAACATTATTGAGATCGCTGACATAGGCGCTCAAAAAGTCGTGTTTGTGTGTTGTGGGTGCACGCAGCGCTTTGGCAAACTGAGTGCGTTTAACGCCGTCAAGGCCGCGCTCCAGAAAAACATTGGCTTTCGATTCAATCCACGAAGTCACGCTTGAATCCGCCGGTCCTCCATGCGGAGGATCGTATTTAAAGCCCCCGTCATCGGGAGGATTATGAGACGGCGTGATTACGATACCGTCGGCCAGTCCTGACTTTCGTGCGCGGTTATGAAGCAGAACCGCGTGAGAGACGGCTGGAGTCGGGGTGTAGGGTGTGCCTTCGGAGAGCATTACGTCGACACTGTTTGCCGCAAGCACCTCGATCGCGCTTGCAAACGCCGGTTCGGACAGAGCATGAGTGTCCATCCCAAGAAACAGCGGCCCGTCAATGTTCTGGAGTTTGCGGTAATCACAAATCGCCTGAGTGATGGCCAGGATATGCCACTCGTTGAACGCCACCTCCATCGCAGATCCGCGATGGCCCGACGTGCCGAAGACAACACGCTGTCTGGGATCGCTCACATCGGGCCGCAACTCGTAGTAGGCCGTGACGAGTTTCGGGACGTTAACAAGAATGGATGGGTCAGCCGGCTTCCCGGCAGCAGGATTAATTGTCACGCCGCACCTCACCGTCATCCGTCAGGAGAATTGCGCTTGATCGAGGCTCCATCCGGTGACCGATTTGGCCCTGCAAGGAGGGCTCTTTCCCGGCTTCGAAGAGATCGTCAGGCGCTGTCCGTGAAGTATCCACCGCCAAACGCCAGATCTTCCCGGCCGGCAAGGCAGGAATGGAAAAATCGACTGGTCTGGTGTCGGCGTTAAACAGGAGGAACAAGTCGGGTTCTGTCTGTCCCAGAATCAGACACGCAAGAGATTTCTGCCGCTGGTCAGCCCAGTCGGGAGCGGCGCCGTGTGGCGCGAACCACTTTATGTCTGCATCCGTGTAGAAATCTTCTCTTCGTAAAACAGGATGGGCTCGGCGGAAGGCGATCATTCCCCGAGTGAAGTGGTGAATCTCTTTGTGCTTATCGAGCAGGCTCCAGTCGAACCAGCTCACCTCGTTATCCTGGCAGTAGGCATTGTTATTGCCGCGCTGGGTTCGGCGAAACTCATCACCGCCGAGCAACATGGGAACCCCGCGAGAGATAAACAGGGTTAACAGGAAATTCTTGATCAAGCGGTTGCGCATGCCCTCGACACCGGGATCATGGCTTGCCCCTTCTACCCCGCAATTGTCGCTGTAGTTGGCATCGGTTCCATCATGGTTAAACTCGCCATTCTCGTTATTGTGCTTCTCGTTATAGCTGACCAAGTCGTTCAGCGTAAAGCCGTCATGACAAGTGACGAAGTTCAGGCTGCTTTCGGGCCCCTTGCCTGAGCTTTGATACAAATCAGAGCTTCCACAGATTCGGCTTGCGAACAATCCGATCATGCCCGCGTCTCCAACCCAGAAGCGGCGCACATCGTCACGGAAACGGCCGTTCCATTCCGTCCAGCGCTTGCTGGAAAAACTCCCCACTTGATAGGCACCGCCCGCGTCCCAAGCTTCCGCGATAATCTTTACGTCGCGCAGGATGGGATCCTCGGCAATGCCTTCGAGAAGTGGCGCGTCGCGCAGAATGTTCCCATGCTCATCCCGGCCCAGGACGGAAGCGAGGTCGAAGCGAAATCCGTCAACGTGCATGTGCATGACCCAGTAACGGAGCACACTCGTGACGAGCTCTCTTACGACAGGGTGGTTGGCATTAAGCGTATTGCCCACGCCGGTAAAATCCTTGTAGTACCGGCGTTGGTTCTCTTGCAACATATAGAAGATCGAGTTCTCAATGCCGCGGAAACAGATGGTGGGTCCCAGTTCATCGTTCTCAGCTGTGTGGTTCAAGACGATGTCCAGAATCACTTCGATGCCAGCGTGGTGAAAGGCCTTGACCATCTCTCGGAATTCCACGGCTTGCCGCCACTGTGATCCTTCAAAGCTGTAGGACTGCTTGGGAGCAAAGTAGGCGACCGGATTGTAGCCCCAGTAGTTCTTGAGCTTCTCGCCGGTTACCGGATTGAGCAGCTGCGAGTCATTTTCGTTGAACTCGAGAACAGGCATCAGCTCAATGGCGGTCACTCCCAGGTCCTGGAGATACGGAATCTTTTCGGTCAACCCGGCGAAGGTTCCGGGATGCACCGCTCCCGAACTAGGATGAATAGTGAGACCGCGAACGTGTGTCTCGTAGATGACCGTATCAGAGGCGGAATGCTTTGGAGGCAAATCCATCTCCCAGTCGAAAGCGTCGCGGGTAACGATGCATTTCGGTGTGGTGCCGGCATTATCGACAGTCGAAATGCTTAAGTCAGTCAGGCTGCTGGAGGAATCGTAGCCGCGGGCGGCGAGAAAATCCCAATTCTCGACCCCGGCGATTGCCCTTGCATACGGATCCAGTAGCAGCTTATGTGGGTTGAAGCGATGGCCCTCTTCTGGTAGGTAAGGACCCTCGATGCGATAACCGTAGAGTTGACCTGCCGGAATGCTTCGCACCCATACGTGCCAAATGTCACCGGTCCGATGACGCACTGGATCAAAATCAATGATCCTGGTCGGAGAAGAATCGTCAGGACGCTGGTAGAACTCCAAGCGAACACGGGTTGCATGACGGCTGAACAAAACGAAACAGACGCCGTCTCCTTGTTGATGCGGACCTCCAATCGACAGAAGTGGAGTTCCCGACTGAATTTCACTTTCCTCGGGCGATGCCACTAAACCATTCGCGCGATTCTTCTCTGTCGCTAATTCGGTCATCGACATAGTCTCGCCGCCCTACGACGGCGACAAGCCGCCCCAAAGTTGCGCTGCTACACACTCAGATTCATCTCCGGCGTGATGCGATCCAGTTTTCTACGGGGGCGTTGTGGACAACTACGATTAAGCCTCCAGGGAGGAGATGAGTCTATTAGACGATGGTATTAACCGACACCTTCGCATAGGCCAAGTTTGCAGCGAACACTGAGTCACACCTTCGACGCTGCCTAAACCTGGCCGTCCTCGCAAACATATTCCGCGCCCGAAGGGCGCTGCTATTTGTTCCGTACAGTCGAGGCATCTTCCATACTGCCATGCTTGTTCCACCCGTGGAAACGCGAGAGGTCACCCGCATTCCACGCCTCACGGAGTCCAGGGGTACTCAGATCCCAGTCTGGGCGGATATCACTCGTTACGGCGCGCAGGTCGTGCCAAAGATCGATGACCGACGGACGGCCCCAGAACCAGTAGCCGTTATAGATGCTGTGAATAACGAGGCCCGGCTTGAGCACAAGCGTATGTGGGATCATGGGATTGTGCTCGGGGTCGGTGTACTCCTGGATGTCGAGATCCTTCTGAACCTTCCGGTCGGGGTCCGAAAGGAAAGTCCACTGGGCTCCGACTGAGGCGCGGAATTCCTGCAGAGTATGGTGATCGTCGGTGGCGATCGTAACGATCTGAGTGTACGCCACCGCGATCTTCGGGTAGAACGCGGCGAGTTCCAAATGCTGCTGGTGCTCCTTTGGGCAATAGTGGCCGCGCGCCAGCGTGAGGACTAGCGGATCCTCGCCCTGTAGCTCGCGGAGCTTCTGCAGTTTGCCGGTGTGATCGGGTAGTTCGTAGTTGGGGAAAATCCCTCCGGGCACAATATCAGAACGCATGATTGGACTCCTCCCGTTTCTCTCAGAGGGTGGTGGGCTGTTTTGAAATCGCAGAATTACGGGCGGCCTTAAAGTCAAAGCCTAGGCTGTGGAAGCAACTGCATCCTGCCGCGGGACACCGAACCTCGCCTCCCTTGGAAAAATCACTCATATCGTAGGCGACCACTATGTGGGGATTAAACGGGTGTCCGCACTGCCTACAATTGCCGTCGGCATCGTCTAAGCTGGGTTTTTCTTGTTCGCTCATGGCGCTGCCTCGGATGCTTTTCTGTCCAATAATCCCACCAATTCTTCCAAACTCCAAACGTGACCGCTTCCGCCAGTTCAAGCTAAGGTCCCGAATTTCGGATCCCAAGCGGCGGTAATCCCGCTACGCGCGAATGCGACTAGGGGCCCAGATCCGGGCGGCCCTGATGGCGTGTGAGGAGTGTGATCGACCCCGCGCCATACCGGATGTAATGCCCTCAAGAGAACCGAAGATTTCCGTGTGCACATTCCCGGTGAGTACGCACCAGTTTGCATTTATGAGATGACTTCGCCTAACGTTGGTACCCGTCCGCCATCCACTTTGCGAATAGCTCAATGCGAGCCTGAGGCCAAGGACCTTCCCCTCGCGGGGGCGGGGGCGGCATTACTGCGCCACCGATTCCCCGAATGCGGTCGTAGATGGCGGCCGCGTGCGTCTTGACGTCATCATAACTTCCCAGGTTGAACGCTTTGCTCATGCCTCGAATGTCTCGCTCCGTAAAAAGCGGGCGAATGTCCGCTTTAAAGCTCGTCGGTTTCATCATTGTTCCTCACAGCCATTGGATTATACGTATGCGGCGCTCGCGCCTCGTGGCTCTAAACCAGAATGCCAGTTTTACTCCATTCAGCCGTCTGGCTAGGCTTCGCCGATCGGTCACCCCGGTAACTTTCCGGCGAGCCAGTAGTCGACACTGAACCTTCCCGGACCAGAACAGATCAGCCAGATAAAGAAAAGGACGTACAAAACTTCCGGAAGGTAGAGGAAATCATCGAGTCGGCTAAGCGGTGAAAGTCCTTTAGGCAAGGTGGAAAGCGCGCTGGTCAGGGTAGCGACAGTCATGTCGATCAATAAAGCCACGCAGGCTGGGCTCGAAAGAAGCCCCACGGTCAGCAAGGATCCGCAAACGAATTCGACACCCGAGACGAAATAAGCCGTCTGGTGGGGAAACGGGACATTGGCCTTAACGAGCGTTTCGTAAACAAGTTTCGTGCCGCCGGCGACAAACAATTTGTTTGCCCCGGAGATGGCGAAGAACAGCCCGATCGATACGCGTACCAGCAGGATGGCATATTGTTCCAAATCACTGCTACCCTGCAGCGCAAACTGGACCAATCGTTTCCACTCCATCTCTTGTCCCTCCATCGCGGTGTCGTTAGCGAATTCTCGCGCCTGGGATTATGCGTTCATCCGTTCGACCCATTGAGCACGCGATGCGGGAGCCACGAATGGCTCCGCAAAATACTGTGTTTCCCGCGCAACTTTGTCTCCCCTGAACTCCATGATGCTCACGGTGTAGGACGGCTTACCGTCATATGTCAGGATGAACTCGGTGACCCAAAGATCACCGCCGCCAATGATTCGTTGGACAGTAAATCGCTTTTTGCTCGGCTGACTAGCGCGTTGGTTCCGTATATTGCGCCGACCGCGAGTTCGCTCGCCTGACTGCGGGTAATCCAGCACCGCGTCCTCATGATAGATGAGGTGCTCGGTTTCAAAGTCGTTGGCATCGGACGCCGCCCAATGCTGATCCAGTGCCGCGCGGATCTGTTGATCTCGCAGTCCAGAATACTGCTCCTTCTTTTGTTGATCGTTTTTTTGTTGATCGTTCATCTTGAGCTGAATTTGGCAAGAAGGAAGACGCCGTAGCGGAATCAATGTACGACTCTCCAAGTCGCGCTATTTCTTCGCTCTCGGCGCCGCCCTAGCGCGCGAATTGGCCCAGATATTTACTCCCTCCAAGTGTCGTCCCTTTCTCAATTAGCTCTTTCTGGGCGTCCTCGATTCTTATGCCGCTGAAACCACCTTCTTCTTCCCATCGAGTGCCGGTAGAAGAAGGTTCAGAAGCGCTTGATCAGAGAACGGGTTCTGACCTGAGATCAGCTCGCGATCTTGAACGACATAGCTCGACCATGGAGCGAGCACGCTTACGTCACCGCCCGCCGTACGCAAGGCGAAGTCCGGGTAGAAGAGAACCTTACCACCAATCTCAAGCGGTTCCCGCTGCTGCTCTTCCGCTGTCGAAAAGATAGTCATCTTATATCCGGAATAGATCCAGCCTTGAGCCTTGGCCCGCGCTCCGGCGGCATCGCCCGCCGCCAGCGCGGCGACCACCTCCGTCGAATTCGGAAGCGCCGCGAGCAGTGAAATCGGGCCATGGCAGAGCACTGCCGTAGGCTTGGATGTTTCGTGAAAGTGTCTCATCACGGTACCGGCGTCGGGATCGTCGAGCAGATCGATCATCGGACCATGGCCGCCGGGGACGAAAACAGCGTCATATTGATCCAGGCCCGATGCGATGACATCCGCGATGCGGGCTGGATCTCTGAGCCCCTTCAGGCCGTCGCGGAATAACATATAATCCTCAAGCTTGGCCGCGTCCCCGCCGAAGAAATCGGCGACCTCTGAATGCACATCCACTTGGGGCGCGTTGCCTTTGGGGTTGGCGAAAGTGATTTCGTAGCCCTCCTTCATCAGGGCCCGAACCGGAACCGTCAGCTCGTTGAGGTAGTAGCCAGCGCCGGTATAGACCTTGCCGTCTTTCAAGGGCAAGCCACGACCGCTCGAGACCAGTACCAGGACTTTTCCTTTAGTTGTCATTGTTGTGCTCCTCTTTGAAATCAAGTCTGCTTCCTCAGCAATTAAGCCAGAAGCGAATCGACGAGTCTATTGGACGAACGTATCGATCAATACCTTCAATGACTTTTGTGTACACCATTCCCAGACTCTTCGCAAAGAACGCGAAGCAAACGGCTCACCCATTGCGTTGGTAATGCCCGCAAGATCAAGGGCCCTGGCACAGGTTTTCTGTTACAATGTAGCCACGTTGCTACATTTGAAGGGCTGGTAACCATGACCATTACAAGACTGTCGAGTCGAGACTTTAATCAGGACACAAGCAGGGCAAAGAGAGCCGCTAAGCGGGGTCCCGTTTTCATCACCGATCGAGGTCGCCCGTCCCACGTGCTGCTCACCGTGGAGGAGTATCAAAGGATCACTGAAGGGCAAAAGAGCGTTGTGGACTTATTGGCGATGCCAGCGGCCGCTGAGATTGAATTTGAGCCGCCCCGTCTGCGGGGAAACCTCCACGAGACGGCGGATCTGACCTGATGTATATCCTTGATACCAATGTAATTTCAGAATTGAGAAAAGCCGGGAAGACCCATCAAAATGTCAAGAAGTGGGCCGAACACTTACCCTCGGCGAGTCTCTACATTTCTGTCATTTCAGTGCTGGAATTGGAGATCGGCATCCTCCTCATCGAACGCCGCGACAAAGAGCAAGGCGCGATCCTTCGTGCGTGGATGGATCGCCACGTGTTACCCACATTCTCCGGCCGTGTCCTTGCGATTGACACCGCCGTGGCCCAGCGATGCGCAACGCTTCACGTACCGAACCCTCGCTCCGATCGTGACGCCCTCATCGCAGCCACAGCCCTGGTGCACGGCCTGACCGTCGCGACCAGGAATCTTGCCGACTTTGAGCGTACGGGAGTTGGTGTCCTCAACCCTTGGGAAGCTTGAGCAGGACTTCGTGTCAGTCCGTCTCGGCAATTCGTTATCTGAGTTATGCCCCGGGGAATCCAACCATCAACACGACTGATTGGCCACCCAATGCGGGTACAGCTCCGTCATCTGATCGAACAGCTCCTGGTCGGACTTCGCGATTTTCTGCAGACCGCGTCGAACTCGCCGAAGATTAAAGTCGACGTGATAGGGTCAAAGCCAAACGCTTCACCGAAGGGCTTTGGGCGCTCGCCGACCATAGCCTTTCCCGGGGCGGTAAAAACGTTCAGACTGAGCGTGGTCTCTTTCAGTCCATTTGTGCTGTCCATCTGGTAGTCCTTTCAATATCGGAGCTAGTGATTGTTCAAAGCCTAGAATCGCTCAAGCGCCACGACGAGGCGCGAGTCGGCATCCCACCCGTGCCGCGCGTTAACCGTAGGTGAGGTCGGTGCTCTGTCCGACTTCGATGATGTAACCGTCAGGATCGCGGATGTAGCAGCGGATCTCGCCGTACTTGGGTATTGGCTCCGTGATGAACTCGGCTCCTCGGCTCTTCCACAATTCGTAGCACGCTTGAATATCCGCAACGCGGAAATTCATAAAGCTGTTGATGTGATTCGGGTCGGGGACGCTGAGGGTCACCGTCGGCTTATCCGGGGTTGGCCCGCCCCCAACGTTCAGAATCATCCAGATATTCGCAAGCTGAAGGTACGGAGGCGCGTTGCCGTCGCCCATGGTCAAAATGCGAGCGCCGAAGACCTTTTCGTAGTAGCGAGCCGATCGCTCGACGTCGGCGACGGTGAGAAAATGCGCGATGCTGATCCCCTCGCGTGGGGGCATCTCATAGCTCTTCTGCTCGACTTGTACGGCGTTCATTGATGGCTCCTTTCGATACAGTGATCATTACAAATACGGTGTTCGGACTCCCGCTCCCTAGGGCGAAATTTGGCCCAGACAATATCCTAGCCGATTTTCGACATATCCCCCGGCTTGTGGAAGCCGCGCGCGATCAGCGCCTTGATCGCCTCCTGCGCGGCAGGTCGACCCGGCTAAGCGATGCACGCATCCCTTCGTTGGTCTGTTGTTGTGCGTTCCGAGATAATAGATGTACGTTCGGAAAGGAAAAGACCAGCTATGTGTTTCTCAGCCACCGCGAACTTCGTAGGCAGCGGAGTCCTGGGTGCCGTCGGCGTTGTCACCTTGACCAAGGTGAAGCACCGGCGCGAATTGCTTTTCGCAGCGCTCCCCATCCTATTCGCCGTTCATCAGTTTATCGAGGGATTCGTCTGGCTGGGATTGGATGGGATTCTTTCGCCTGCCGTGGCGCACGACATGGGCGCGGCATTCATGCTTTATGCGCAAGGGCTCCTCCCCTTTTTGCTGCCGCTCAGCGTGCTTCTGTTCGAGCCGAATGCGAAGAGCCGCGGAAGGATGTTGCCGTTCCTCCTACTCGGCGGAGCAACTACGCTCTATATTTTGTGGGCGCTGACGGCATTCCCATTAGAGCTGTATGTCAGAGGAAACAGTATCGTGTACATCAATCAAGCGACCAATAATACAGCGGTTGCCTTGCTCTATGTGATTGCAACTTGCGGTTCTCTGTTTTTTTCCAAGATCAAAATGATGGTACTCTTCGGCGCGGCAAACCTGGCGATACTGCTGGTTGTAATGGAGGTCAAGCGATACGCGTTCACCTCGTTATGGTGTGCGTACGCGGCGGTTGCAAGTGTGATCATCCTCGCCTACTTCTGGAGAAGCCACAGAGAGCGGCCGTTCCTGTATGCCTAGGAAGGTTATCAAGGAGTGAACTGGGCGATTTATCGGTGGATTGTCGATCGTGACGGTACTGGCGCAAAAATCCCTCGCAATTAAGCGGAACCTGGAATTGCTTTCCATACTCATATAAAACATTAAGCGGAGGTTTGCTATGAAGAACCCTGTTTGTCGGACTCAGTGGATGATCGTTCTAACCAGTCTAGTCGTTGCCGGAATGTCGGTAGCGAGCGGTGCGGGCTCCCCTGCGTTCTTCGCGGAGCAGCAACCTCTTGCCGGCCAGACCTTGTCTGCCTCGGGTGTTCCCGAGCTCCACGGCATTGTCGATTCAGGTCGTAATGCCGATCTTCGCTGGCCCGACTTTACTCCCTACAAAACAGAGGTCGCCAAAATTTACGAGACTAAGGGTTATTCTTTGCTTTGGGTTCAGAACGGCCGCGTCCGTCCACAGGGGCTGGCCGTGATCGCACTTTTACAAAATGCAGACGCTAAAGGACTCGACCCCGAAGATTACGACGGCTCGCGATGGCAGGGCCGCCTGCTCAAGCTGGGCCAAAAGAAGCTGGATCAAAAGCCTTCTGAACAAGACTTGGCTTCGTTCGATACCGCGCTTACGGTCTCGACGATGCGCTATATCCGTGCCATCCACTGTGGCCGCGTAAATCCCAAGGAGTTCAAGTTTCAGCTCGACATGGGGGGCGAACCACTCCCGCTGGCTGAATTCATTCAGACCCAGGTCGTGAATGCAGGTGATCCAGCCGCCGAAATCCAGAAGCTGGAACCGCCCTTCTTGGGCTACCGGAAACTGCTCGAGCTCTTGCCGGTTTACGAAGGATACGCAAACCAAGCTGAGGGAGAGAAGCTGCCAACGGTCACGAAGACTGTGCGGCCCGGCCAGCCCTACGCTGGCGTGGTTCGCTTGGGGCGGTTTCTTCAAATCATTGGCGACATTCCTGCAGGGGTGCAGCTCGATCCAAATGCGACCATCTATCAAGGTGCGCTTGTTGATGGCGTGAAGCATTACCAGGACAGACATGGGGAAACGCCCACCGGCAATCTTGACGCGCGCACGATCAATGAACTCAATACGCCTCCGGCTGCCCGCATTCGCCAGATCAAGTTGACGCTCGAACGGTGGCGCTGGCTTCCGCATTCCTTCTCACAACCGCCCGTGGTTGTGAATCTTCCTGAGTATCGTGCACGCGCGATGAACCCGGATGGTACCGTCGCCTTCTACAAGAACGTCATCATTGGAAAAGCCTACGGCCACAAGTCTCCAGTCTTTGAGAAGGAGATCCAATACGTGGTTTTCCGGCCCTACTGGGAAGTGACTCCCAGCATTCAGCGGAACGAAATCGTGCCCCACATCCAAAAGGACCCCAACTACATCGCCAAGAATAATTTTGAGGTGGTCACGCCCCAAGGCGAGGTCGTAACCGACAATCAAGTGAGCCCAGAGGTTTTAGAAGGCATAAGATCGCTTCACCTGATGGTGCGGCAAAAGCCCGGCACAACGAATTCTCTGGGCTTGGTGAAGATCATCTTCCCTAATCCGGATAACGTGTACCTGCACGGCACAGATGCTCCGGGACTGTTCTCGCAGGACGTGCGCGATTTCAGCCACGGATGCATTCGGGTAGAGAAGCCTGAGGACCTGGTTGCCTGGGTGCTGCGAAACAATCCTGGTTGGGATTTGGAGCGGGTGAAGGCCACTATGAACGGCGAGAAAAACAATCTTCAGGTGAATCTCGCCACGCGAATTCCGGTTCTGATTGTCTACGGCACGGCTACGGTGAACGAGGAAAATCAGATTCGGTTTTTCGACGATATCTATGGTTATGACGCAGAGCTTGACAAAGCGTTGGCCGCCGGTTACCCCCGTGCGTGGTAGGGGTCTTAAACAGGGCCCAGCATCTAACGTAGAATGGATTTAATGCTGCAATACATTTTGCGTGGGAGTGAGGCAACATCGGTGTCATCGCCAAGAAAACGGAGCAAGTTGGGCCTCCGTCGTTCGTCACCGATTCTAATGTTTCTGCTGGTGTTCCTGGTGACGCTCCCGCTGCTAGGACACGGCGACGCAGAACCTGCGCCCCCGGCCGCACACGAGTACCGGCTCCGCTTCTATCACACTCACACGGGCGAGCGGCTGGATGTTGTCTATCGCCGCGGTGATCAATACATCCCCGAAGCGCTGGACGAGCTCGACCATTATCTGCGCGATCATCGTACGGGAGATGTGCGTCATTTCGATCCTCGCCTCTTCGACCTTCTCCACGACCTGACCGTGTCGCTCGGCGATTCCGGTGGCGAAATCAATGTGATTTGCGGCTACCGCACACCCTGGAGCAACGAATTCCTGCGCACGCGCAACCCACACACCGGCGTGGCTCAGCATAGCCTGCATATGCAAGCCGAAGCGATCGACATTCGCCTACCCGGGATTCCGACCTCGGAGCTGCGTGATGCGGCGCTGCGCCTGCATCGCGGAGGAGTGGGGTACTATCGAAGCTCCGACTTCGTGCACGTCGACGTCGGGCGTGTGCGCCGTTGGTAGTTGCCAGCCTTTCCCGGATGGCTCCATGATCGTAAGACTCCGGTGGAAGCAGAAGAAGAGCACCGAGGCCCCCTTCGTCGTGGATGTGCCAGACGTCTTTTAGCAGGCCTTCGTCATAGAAAAGGACAGCACGAGATTTCCGAAAAGCGGAGGGTGGGGATACGCGGTGTTCAACTACGAATCCGCATCGGACAAGTTCACAGCCGACCCCAAGAGCCTCTCAGACTGCGGATTCGCGTGCCATACGCCAGTGAAGGCGAGGGGCTACATTTTCCACCCGTACCAGAAGCGTTGAACTGCGTGTGCTCCCGACATCGAGTGCCCGGCTCGGCGCCATCAAATTGAGAATTGCACATGCAAACGGGTGCGCGAGGAATAGAGAACGAGAACGCAACCCCCTGATCAGCATGGCTTGACTTACTTTTTTGCAACGTTGCCTGCCTCGCATTACTCCAAGAGGGTTGGCGTCTATCAATTTTCGCGTTTTAGGTGGCGGCAGCAGGGTTGACGGTTTGACGCAAGCGCAGTGCGGAAAGTAGGAAAGGTAGACGGCTTGGCGCGAGCGAACTAATAATAATGATGAAGAGCGGCTCAGCCGTGGGTCCATGCTCAGACGAAAGCCTAAGGAGATGACTATGCAAATCGGCATGATCGGTCTTGGAAGGATGGGAGCCAATATGGTGCGCCGGCTAATCCGAAAGGGGCATAGCTGCGTCGTATTCAACCGGTCTCCACAGCCCGTGCAGGAGCTCGTCAAGGAAAAGGCTATCGGCGCAACATCGCTGGCGGACGTCGTGAAGAAACTTGAGAAACCTCGAGCGATTTGGCTGATGGTACCGGCCGCGGTGGTCGACGATACCATCGCCGATCTTTCCCCTCACCTCGAGGCCGGAGACATTCTGATCGACGGCGGGAACTCTTACTACATCGACGATCTCCGGCGTGCCAAGCAACTCGCTTCCCAAAACCTCCACTACGTCGATGTGGGAACCAGCGGAGGTGTTTGGGGCCTGGAGCGAGGCTACTGCATGATGATTGGGGGCGAGACGGAGATTATCCAGCGGCTTGATCCTATCTTCGCTGCGCTCGCTCCGGGGTTAGGCGATATTCCGCGCACTGCTGGCCGTGAGAAGATCGACGGTACTGCCGAACAAGGCTACCTCCACTGCGGCCCAAACGGCGCCGGCCACTTCGTCAAAATGGTCCACAATGGAATCGAGTATGGCGTCATGGCGGCATACGCGGAGGGCATCTCCATTCTGCGTAAGGCGAACGTCGGCAAACAAGCAAACTCCCCGGCCGACGCGGAAACTACGCCATTGCGAGACCCCGAGCACTATCAATACGACATGAAGCTGCCAGACATCGCGGAGGTTTGGCGTCGCGGTAGCGTGATCGCTTCGTGGCTGCTCGATTTGACAGCGGGCGCTCTTCTTCGTGACCCTGATCTTTCGAAGTTTGCCGGCCGGGTCTCCGACTCGGGTGAAGGGCGCTGGACAATAAAAGCTGCAATCGACGAGGCAGTGCCAGCCCCAGTACTCACCACCGCGCTGTACGAGCGATTCAGTTCGCGCGGTGAGGCCGACTTCGCTAACAAACTCTTGTCTGCGATGCGGTATCAGTTTGGTGGACACCTGGAGAAATCGGATGGCGAAACCAAAGCAGCTTGACTGAGACAGGCACGACGTCCGATGAAAACCGATCCGATGAACAAACCCGAAGCGGCGGGCAGATTGCCTGTCCTCGCGCAAGCAGTAGCGGCGCCGCTTACTCGCGCCGCGATCTTCCTGGTCGCGACGCTCAATCCGGGATCGGAGAATCGCGCCACTCTGCGCTCGTTCTGCGGAGACCTCGCCGCGCTGGTGCGCGCCGTGGAATTTCGCGACCTTGAAGGGAGTCTTTCCTGTGTCGTGGGGTTTGGCTCAGACGCATGGGACCGCCTCTTCGGGCAGCCCCGGCCGGCAGAGCTGCACGTCTTCCGCGAAATTCACTCCGGAGCGAGGCATGCAGTCTCCACGCCCGGCGACCTGCTGTTCCACATTCGCGCCAAGCGCATGGATTTGTGCTTCGAGCTGGCCACTCAGATTATGGCGCGTCTGGGAAATGCCGTTTCGCCGGCAGATGAAGTTCAAGGTTTTCGCTATTTTGATGATCGCGACCTGATCGGGTTCGTCGATGGGACGGAGAATCCCAGGGGCGCCGCCGTAGCCGACGCCGTGCTCATCGGCGACGAAGACGCTGACTTTGCCGGCGGCAGTTATGTCATCGTGCAAAAATATCTCCACGATCTCGGCGCATGGAATGCGCTCTCCACCGAAGCGCAGGAACGCATCATCGGCCGCACTAAGCTTTCCGATATCGAATTGGACGATTCGGTAAAGCCAACCTCAGCACACAACGCGCTCACCACAATCGTCGAGAACGGTAAAGAGGTCAAGATCTTGCGCGACAACATGCCTTTCGGCCGACCCGCGCATGGAGAGTTTGGCACCTATTTCATCGGCTACAGCCGCTCGCCCCGCACTGTCGAACAGATGATCGAGAACATGTTCATCGGCCGCCCTCCCGGCAACTACGACCGGCTGCTAGACTTCAGCCGCGCCGTCACCGGAAGTCTGTTCTTCGTGCCGTCGGCGACATTTTTGGAGAACGTGACCGAAGATCCAACCCAGCTTGCTGCTGCGGAATCTCCGGCAGCGCCTGCGGTGGCCGAAACGCCCTCATCGATCCCACCGGTGCGCGAGGGTTCGCTCGGCATCGGATCTCTCAAAGGAGACACACGACATGAATAATCTCCATCGCGAGCTTGCCCCCATTTCCGATTCGGCATGGGCTCAAATCGAAGAGGAAACCTCACGCACGCTCAAGCGCTATCTCGCCGGACGGCGCGTTGTTGACCTGAAGGGCCCAGCCGGCACTGCGCTTTCTGCGATCGGCACAGGCCACCTGAGGACAATCACCGCACCGGCGAATGGCATCATCGCGAACCAGCGAGAGGTGAAGGCGCTAGTCGAGTTACGTGTTCCGTTCGAACTGGATCGCAAAAGTATCGACGATGTTGATCGGGGCGCGAACGACTCCGACTGGCAACCGGCCAAGGACGCCGCGCGACAGATCGCCTTTGCCGAGGACGCCGCCATATTCGACGGGTATGCCGCCGCCGGCATTGGGGGCATCCGCCAAGGCACCAGCAATCCCATCAAGACGCTTCCCGCCGACGTTCGCGAGTACCCCGATGCCATCGCTCAAAGCTTGAGCCAGTTGCGTCTCGTCGGGGTCAATGGCCCCTACTCGGTGCTCCTCGGCGCCGACGCCTACACCGCACTCGCCGAAACCAGTGACCACGGATACCCTGTGTTGGAGCACGTCAAGCGGCTGGTCAAGGATGAAATTATCTGGGCGCCCGCCATCGCCGGTGCCTTCGTGCTAACCACTCGTGGCGGCGATTTCGAACTACACATCGGCCAGGACGTGTCCATCGGCTATCTCGGTCACACCGACGCCTCTGTCCGCCTGTACCTGCAGGAGACATTCACTTTCCTCCTGCTCACCACCGAGGCCGCCGTCGCTCTCGTGCCTCCCGCGAAGGCGAAGAAGATCTGACGCGCGAAGGGGACCGTCCGATTCGGCAAAACTCACATTTCTCGTTTCGCGCCACAGTTTCGTGACAGAGGGGGAATGTGGATCACAATGAGGCAGTCCGAAAATTTGAACGTTTCATGCTCAGAGAGGCTGACCACGACGCCCACGAGACGGCAACCGAACTTGAAGCTTTGTTTCGCTCCTGCACAGTGAGAAATCTCGACAACTCGCACAGCTCCAAGTAAAAGCCATTCACAGACAAGCCAAGGACTTTCGCGAGCTAGCGCAGAAAGTCAAAGAAAGCTAGGGGCCCGCGCATTCGCTGCGGATTTGTGTCGGCACAACGGAAGAGATTAGGTGCGCCGCATTTCAGCGTTGTGGAGTGCCGGGTGGAAAGGACTTGGCATCGCCAAAAAGGGTCCGATCGAGAACCACACAGCTGCGCCGTCAATATGCTATCCGAATTAACGGGTATGATTCTAGAAAATTCTGTGTTGCAAGCCCATGTTTCAAGGACTTTCCAACGAAGTTGTTCTGACCCGTTCTGATCCACTACGAACCCATTCTGGACGTACAACTATCACGTTTTTATCACAGCTCTTCTAACTCCTGAGGGCGGCTGTTCAGCGCGGCATCGGCCATGTGGCCCGATAGGGCCGGGAACCGCCCGCAAGTGCCATTTACGTGAACGATGTCGCGATATAACCTCGCGCCCATCAGTTTGAGTGGCAACCTTAAAAGACGGTTAATGCCACTGCATACTGCACCACTGACCCATCCGTAAAGTCCGTTTGCGTGGAAATGGAACGCTCTTAGAAAAGGATTTTGTTGGAAGGTCCAACTGTGTCGGAAACAGGCACAGACAGAATTGAAAGGTGAAGTTTGCTTTGGATTAGGTTGACTAGATTTCAATCACAAACCCTGTGGAGGACAAGATGGCTTCGAAGCGCGCTACGTCGCTGATGACCCTTTGGGCAGTCACTTTTCTAACCATAGTTTTCGGCTGGTTTTCGCTGGCGCAGGGCGGCACTCCCGCGGCGCAGCGCACGGTACAGAACAACCTGCCAGTTCCCGCAGGCATGAGTCGGGGACCTAACGGCGCGCCCATTCCGTCGTTGCAGCCGCCTGCGCCTCAGCTTCCGCCGGGCATTCAACTGCTTCCCAACGCGCCCAATCTATTCGCTCCGCTGGCGGGCGTTCCCAAAGCCCCACCCAAAAAGCCTTTGCACGCCGGCGCGCCAATCGACAACCCGATTTTTGCCGGAGTGCCGACCTCTCCAGCGGGATACGAAGTTCAGGCGATCGCCATAGGCGACGTCAATGGCGACGGCATACCTGACGTCGTAGTAGCCAACTATTGTCAGAGCACCAGCAACTGCTCAAATGGCGGGGTAAGCGTGCTGATCGGCAACGGCGACGGCAGCTACCAGGCGCCTGTAAGCTACTCGTCGGGTGGAATCGACGCGTGGTCGGTGGCGCTGGGCGATTTCAATGGAGATGGCAAGCTAGATATCGCTGTCGGGAATTACTACGCCGATGCAACCGACAGCTCAAGTAACGTCAGCGTGCTGCTTAACAATGGAGATGGAACCTTCGCGGCGCCAGTAAGCGCGGCAATCGCTGGCATTTACCTTCCGGCGGTTGCGGTAGGGGACTTTAACGGCGACGGCAAGTTGGACTTGGCGGTCTCGACTGAGTGCCAGACCAACTCAAACTGCTCCAACAGCGTAGTCAGTGTGCTGTTGGGGAACGGAGACGGAACATTCTTGACTGCACAGAGCTATTCGTCTGGCGGTCTGTATGCTTACTCGGTGGTCGTCGCGGACTTTAACAGCGACGGTAAGCCCGATTTGGCTGTGGTTAACCAATGCGAAACCGGTAATTGCAGCAACGGCGCGGTCGGGGTCCTTTTAAACAATGGCGACGGTACCTTCCAGGCGCCATCCACTTTGATTTCGGGCGGCGAATATAGCTTTGCCGGCGTAGTCGGCGACTTCAATGGCGATGGCAAGGCCGACATCGCGATTACCAACGAGTACGCCGGCTCCGGCGGCAGCGTGTCAGTTTTTCTGGGGAACGGAGACGGAACTTTCTCAGCACCCGTGAACACCCAGACCACGACGAACTATTCAAGAATGATTGCGGCCGGAGACTTCAACGGTGACGGAAAGTTGGATCTGGTCACAGGCAATAGCTCCAATAACAATTCTTTGCAGATCTTATTGGGCAACGGGGATGGCTCGTTCCAGGCGGCGACGCAATATCTCTCGAACAACAATGGCACTGCAGTAGCGGTAACCGACGTAAATGGCGACGGCAAGCTTGACATCCTCGCCACAATCCAGTGTGCCAACGGTAATTGCTCTAACAGTGCGCTCGAAGTCCTGTTGGGCAACGGAGACGGCACCTTCCAAACGCCACCCAGCTATCTAACCGGTGGGAATTCTTCCGTCGCGACAACCATCGCCGATCTCAATGGGGACGGCAAACTCGATTTGATCGTTACAAATCAGTGCGCAAGTAACTCCAGTTGCAGCAACGGATCAGTCAGCGTACTGCTGGGGAACGGCGACGGGACGGTGCAAGCGGCGACCTCTTATCCAGTAGACCAATATCCTTGGGGAGTCATCGTAAAAGATGTCAATGGAGACGGCAAGCCCGATCTAATCGTTGCCAACGAATGCGCTAGCGGAAGCAATTGCCAAAACAGCACTGGCTCAGTCAGTGTGCTGTTGGGCAATGGTGACGGGACATTCCAGCCCGCTACTTCATTCGCTTCCGGAGGAGTATATAGCTATAGCGTTGTCGCTGGTGACTTCAATGGAGACGGCAATGTCGACCTCGCTCTGACAAACGAATGCACCAACAACACGTGCGGCAGTGGCGGCAGTGTGAGTATCCTGCTAGGGAACGGAGATGGGACATTCCAGGCCGCCCAAACCTTCACTGTCGGCGGTCTGTACGCTCTCAGCGTGGCTGCGGGCGATTTCAACGGAGACGGCAAGCTTGATGTCGCCGTGGTTGACTACTGCCCCAGCAACTCGTGCCCGAACGGAGCCTTCTCGGTCCTCCTGGGCAACGGCGACGGTACCTTCCAACCCGCAGTTGTCTACACGTCAGCCGGACTCTACTCGCGTTCTATCGCCATCGGTGACTTTAATGGCGATGGCAAGCTGGATGTTGCCACCGGAGATACTTGCGCGAACAGCAGTTGCAGTAACTCCGCAATCAGCGTCTTCCTTGGTAATGGGGACGGCACCTTCCAGACGGCTGTGGGTTATCCCATTGGCTACGGTCTTTTTGGCTTCCAATCCCTCGTGGTTTCCGACTTCAATGGAGATGGCTCACAGGACTTGGCGGCGGCTACGTACTACAACGGGGTCAACCTCCTGCTAGGGAACGGAGATGGCAGTTTTCAGGCGGCGACGGCGTACAACTCTGGATTTGGCGCAAACTATGGTCTTGCCGCAGGCGATCTGAACCATGACGGCAAACCTGACCTGGTCATTGCCGATGTTGGCTCGCCAAGTTTCGTAACCGTCCTTCTGAATATCGTCTCCGGCTTCCGCAACGCCACCAGCACCACGCTCACTTCTTCCCCCAATCCTGCCGGGGGCGGGCAGTCGGTCACCTTCACTGCGACCGTGACTCCGGCGTTCGGCGGACCACCCACAGGTGCCGTCACTTTCTACGACGGAGCGAACGTGTTAGGCACCGGCAGCCTCAGCGGCAACCAGGCGACATTCAGTACCTCGTCGCTAGCTTTGGGAGCGCATTCAATCACCGCGAGTTATGGCGGCGACACTAACTTCCTATCGAGCACGTCACCTGCGCTGACGGAAACGATTACTTCAAGCTCGACGACGACGGCGCTGGTTTCGTCGCTGAACCCGTCCGCCTATGGACAGTCAGTAACGTTTACGGCAGCCGTGACTACATCCGGTTCAGGCACGCCGACCGGCAGCGTCACCTTCACTGACGGCGCTAACACCCTCGGCACCTCACCGCTCAGCGGCGGCCAAGCCACGCTTACCACCTATGTGCTGGTTGCGGGTGCTCATTCGATTACGGCAACCTACAGCGGCGACTCGGGTTTCACCGGAAGCTCGTCTTCTCCTCTGGCGCAAACGGTGAACCCGGCCAGCACGGCCGTCGGGCTCGCCTCAAGCGTTAACCCTTCCGCATACAGCCAGTCTGTAACCTTCACCGCCGCCGTCACACCGCAATTCGGCGGGCAGGCGACCGGGACCGTCACTTTCAAAGATGGCGCAACGGTAATTGGAGGCGGCGCCGTCAGCGGCAACTCGGCGACCTTCACCACCAACGGGCTGGCCTTGGGCAGTCACTCGATCACCGCGTCTTATAGCGGCGACTCGAATTTCACCGCCAGCAGTTCCACAGCGGTGTCGCAAGTCGTCAACCAGGCGACCACTAGCACTGTGGTTGCCTCCTCGCTGAATCCCGCGCTTTTGAATCAGTCCATCACGTTCACGGCTACCGTCACCGGCCACTACGGTGGCATCGCAACGGGATCGGTGACCTTCAAAGCGGGCAGCACCACGCTGGGAGCGGCCACCTTGAACAGCAGCGGACAAGCGAGCCTGACTACTTCTTTCAGCACCGCCGGTGCTCGCTCCATAACGGCCATCTATGCGGGAGACCTGAACTACAACGGCAGCACTTCCGCCGTGCTTTCTCAGGTGGTGAATAAATTCCCGACGACCACCACCGTGAGTTCGTCGCTGAACCCTTCGCTGGTCGGTCAGTCCGTAACCTTCACGGCGACGGTCAGCTCGGCCTACGGGTCAATCCCGAACGGGGACAAGGTAACCTTCAAGAAGGGGGCGACGGTTTTGGCCACGGTGACGTTGAGCGGCGGCACGGCTAGCTACACGACGTCAAGTCTGGCTGCGGGTAGCTCCACCATAACCGCATCGTTTGTCACAGACGCGTCCTTCCAGGCCAGTTCCGGGACGGTCAAACAGACGGTCAACAAGAACCCTTCGTCCAGTGCACTGGTTTCCAGCGTGAACCCGTCAACGTATGGCCAGGCTGTGACTTTTACGGCAACCATTGGCGGTAGTGCGGGGACGCCGACTGGAACGGCAACTTTCAAGAACGGCTCTATCGTGCTCGGGACCGCAGCACTGAGCGGCGGCACAGCCAGCATTACCACGTCGACACTTAGCGCCGGCACCAAGTCGATAACGGTGGTCTATAGTGGCGACTCAACCTATCTCGGCAGCACCTCGCCGGCATTAAGTCAGAAGGTGAATAAGGCTCCGACCCAGACTTCGATCAGTTCGTCCTCGAATCCGTCTGCTTCCGGGCAATCCGTAACCTTCACTGCCACGGTAACGTCCGTCGCCGGTGTGCCCGGCGGGACGGTGACTTTTAAGTCAGGTGCGACCGTCCTCGGTACTGGAACTCTCAGTGGCAGCGGGGTAGCAACTGTCACAACTTCCACGTTGCCGGTGGGATCGGATCCGGTGACGGCAAGCTACGGTGGGAATCCGGACTTCCTTTCGAGTGCAGCTTCGCTGACCCAGGTGGTGAATCCATGACCCTGTGATCAGCACAACTCGTCACCTTGGAAACAGCACTGCGGGAACTTGTTAATCGCGCTAACAAGCCGGTCAGCTCTTTGCTGGCCGGCTTTCTCTTTCAATTTCGGCTGGTTAAACACTCAAAATCCCTTTGGACGGGCGAACAGACGCTGCAAACTTATGCGAAGGCCTGATTTCAACAGTTGGTACGCAGCCGCTTGGCAACTGTCAGTTTGAAAGCCGTCCAGCTTTGACGAGCAATTCGTGCGCAACATCGGTCAATGGGCGATCCTCGACGAATGCGCGCCGAGTTCGAAGCCCACAATCGTCAATGAAACTGGAAGCGTGCGCGGCACCCGGCTGCAACGACAAGCTCACTTCTTCGGGCGTTTCCTCCCTTGAAACTCAATTTCTGATTCCTGCCAGAGGGTTTCTATCGGACTATCGCCCCACGTCTCGCCAAGGGAAATTGACACTATGTAAGCCATGCCTCGGGGTGTGTCTGCGATACGAACAATCTGAGCTTCTTGCCCGGTGATTTTATTGCGGATTCTATGTCCAACGGCGAATCACATCGAATGACGAGGGCGATCCTCCATCTTTATTTTGATCACAATTGTCGGAGTGTTAGCAATCGGGGAGATTCCTTAGTACGGACAGAGAGGATGGTTACCGAGTCCAACTTGATCGCTTTGGGCGGAGTACCGTTGAGAATCGAAGGTTTGGTCGTGTTTCGCCGGTTGCAAGACCTTGAGAGTGCTGATAGACACCCCAGAGCTACTGTCACGACGAAGCGTTTCATTAGAGCGGAATGTACCACGCGAAAACCCAGCGATCTTTCGCCAGCTGACACTCACATTCAGTCAACCGACCTGCCTTCATATTGACTTGCCTCTCTTCCCAACGTAAGATTCGTGGGCCAATGATCGGGCAGACCATTTCTCACTACCGCATTCTCGAAAAACTCGGCGGCGGCGGCATGGGTGTGGTCTATAAAGCCGAGGACACCGAATTGGGCCGGTTCGTTGCCTTGAAGTTCCTCCCTAATGAGCTGGCACGCGATCCCCAGGCACTCGAACGATTCCGCCGCGAAGCGCGGGCTGCTTCATCCCTGAACCATCAGCACATTTGCACCATCTATGAAATCGGCAAAAGCGACGATCAGACCTTCATTGCGATGGAGTACCTCGATGGCGTGACCTTGAAGCACATGGTCACGGGGCACCGGCTCGATCTTGAAACGCTGCTGACTCTCTCGATCGAGATCGCCGAGGCGCTTGAGGCCGCCCACGCAAAGGGAATTGTTCATCGCGACATCAAGCCTGCCAACATTTTCGTACTGGAACGCAAACACGCCAAGATTCTCGACTTCGGCCTGGCTAAGGTCGAAACACCGCGTGCGACGTCGGACGGGGAGACATCGGCTGGCGTCACCGCGGACAACAGACCGCACTTGACCAGTCCGGGAAGTACGATCGGCACAGTCGCCTACATGTCTCCAGAACAGACCCGGGCGCGTGAACTGGACGCGCGCACCGACCTTTTCTCTTTTGGAGTTGTGCTCTACGAGATGGCCACGGGCCAGTTGCCCTTCCAAGGTGAAAGTTCGGCCGTCATTTCCAGCGCCATTCTCGAGCGCGACCCGATCCCTGCGACGCGCTTCAACCCGAGCGTCCCCGCCAAGCTGGAAGACATCATTAACCGCGCTTTGGAAAAGGACCGCGAGTTACGGTTCCAGAGTGCGCGCGACATGAAGGTTGAGTTACAGCGGCTGAAGCGGGATAGCGAGGCGCGGAAACCATCATCATCATCTTCATCTTCGGGTGCCATTCCCGTGGCCAGGGAGAGCGGCCTCGAACCGGCGGGCGCTCTCATCACTCCCTCGCCCGGTTCAGTTCCGGCCGCGGCGACTTCTTCGGGTCCAGCCAGCGGATCGAGCGTAGCTGCAAGCCCACCAAAGAAGCTCGTCAAGTTCGTGATTCCTGCCGCGTTGCTAGTCGTGGCGCTGGCTGCTGCCGGATTCTATTACCGTTCTCATAGCGGCGTTTCCAAACTCACCGACAAGGACACCGTTGTCCTCGCCGACTTCGACAACAAGACCAGCGACGCCGCGTTCGACGACACGCTGAAGCAGGCCCTCGCGGCCGAGTTGGGCCAGTCCCCTTTTCTCAACATTCTTTCGGATCAGAAAGTAGCGGACACGCTGAAGATGATGGGGCGCCAGCCCACCGAGCGTCTCACGAAAGATGTGGCTCGCGAGATTTGCCAGCGGGCTTCCAGTACTGCCATGCTCACCGGTTCCATCGGGCAGGTGGGAAGCCATTACAACCTGGTTTTGAATGCTATCAACTGCTCGACTGGCGATCTCTTCGCGACCAGCCAGACTGAAGTGAATGACAAGGATCATGTGCTTAGCGGACTGGGCAAGCTAGGCACCGACATTCGCGAAAAGCTGGGCGAATCGCTGACTACCATCCAGAAATTCGACAAGCCACTTGAACTGGCAACCACTCCTTCCATCGAGGCGCTGAAGGCCTATAGCGAAGGGGAAAAAATCGCTAAGACGGGCGGCGATGCCCAGGCGATTCCTTACTACAAACGTGCCATCGAACTCGATTCCAACTTCGCCAGTGCCTGGGTCAGCTTGGGCGTCCGATACTCCAATCTGGGAGAAAACGGCCTGTCGAATGACGCTTTCTCCAGAGCTTTCCAGTTGCGTGACCACGTCAGCGATCGCGAGCGCTTTCGCATCGAGTCTGCTTACTACATGTTTGCGCTCGGCGATCTGAATCG
>Ga0206911_1017_pt1 | contig 30039 bp, 21 predicted proteins | sample Alteio_BWOrgHeat_74_FD_152956 | JGI IMG/M metagenome (GOLD analysis project Ga0206911, IMG submission 152956) | Enriched cells from forest soil in Barre Woods Harvard Forest LTER site, Petersham, Massachusetts, United States -... | ecosystem: Environmental > Terrestrial > Soil > Temperate forest >...
CATGCGGCGGAGGCGATCGGCCTGGACGAAGTCGACGGCGGAGAGAAAGCGGGACTGGCGGAAGGTGTTGGGCCAGGCGTCGGGGACTTGCGCCTTGAGGGTGTCGAGGGCGTGGTTGAGAGTGATCTCTTCGAAGGAGGCGGCGGCTTCGGCGAAGAGGATGAGGTCGAGGTTGTCGTAGGGCCAGTCGGGGAGGGTGACTTCGACGGGGGTCATGCCGAGTTTGGGGATTGCGGCGAGGGCGGCGCGGTCGACGTCGGTGGCGGGGGCTTCTTTCATCCATCCGGGAAAGTAGCCGACTTTCAAGCCAGTGACAGGAGCGTTGGCGTCGAAGGCTAGTTTGCTGGGGACGGAAGAGACGTCGTGGCCGTCGGGGCCGGTGATGGCGTTGAGGACGAGCATGGTGTCTTCGACGCTGCGGGCCATGGGGCCGAGTTTGTCGAGAGACCAGCAAAGGGTCATTGCGCCAGTGCGGGGGACGCGTCCGTAGGTGGGGCGGAGGCCGGTGACGCCGCAACGCATGGAGGGACTGACGATGCTGCCGCCGGTTTCGCTACCGATGGCGAAGGCTACGAGGCCTGCGGCAGTGGCGGCTCCAGGGCCTGCCGATGAGCCGGAGGAGCCTTCTTCGAGGAGCCAGGGGTTCATGGTCTGGCCGCCGAACCAGATGTCGTTGAGGGCGAGGGCGCCGAGGGAGAGTTTGGCGATGAGGACTGCGCCGGCGGCATTGAGGCGGGCGGTGACGGTGGCGTCTGCGGTGGGGATGCGGTGCTGGAAGGGTTCGGCGCCGTAGGTGGTGGGGATGTTGGCGGTGTCGAGGAGGTCTTTTGCTCCCCAGGGGATTCCGTGGAGGGGACCGCGGTAGTGGCCGGCGGCGATTTCTGTATCGGCCTGTTTTGCTTGGGCAAGCGCGTGGTCGCGGGTAAGGGTGATGATGCAGTTAATTTTTGGATTGAGGCGGGCGATGCGATCGAGGTAGATGTTGGTGAGGCGGGTGCTGGTGAGTTTGCGGGTCTCGATCCAACGGGAGAGTTCGTGAACGGGGGCGAAGGCGATGGCTTCGTCGGTGGTGGGAAGGGGGGCGTCAGATTTGGTACGAATGAATTCGTTTTTTGAGGGGCCGGGCTTCATGCCGGGGAGGGTGCAGTCCCAGCGGGAGTAAGGAGCGGTGGTGTCGGCGATGGCGACTTTGCGGGGGCCAACACGGCGTTCGTAGAGAGGGGCCATTGCCTGACGCCAGTTGCCGGCGGCTTGTGCGCGGTCCTTTTCGGTTAAGGAGAACTGGATGAGTTTTTCGGCTTCGGCGAAGGTGACAGGAGTGACTTCCGGGCCGACGGCCGGGGCGGTGCCAAAGGCTGGTGGAGCGCCCGGAGTTGTGGGGGTGGCGGGGTTCTGAGCGAGAGCGGCAGTGGACGCGAGCAGAGTCAGTGTGCTTTGAGTCAGGAATTCTCGACGCGATTTCGACATGGGTTCCTCTGGGCCGATTGTAGCGGGAGCTTTACGCGGAGTTGTCAGCGGTTTATTGGGATGGCGATTCTTCGGCAAGCGCGGCGTGAGGCCATCCTCCGGTCCAATCGATGGTGGAGAGTTGCATCGAGGGTTTGCCGGTCGTTGCGTCGTAGGCGTGGAAGACGATCAGGTCTTTGTTCTTGGGGTCGAGGAGGACGCTTTCGCCGCCGGGGCCGAGCCAGCGGGAGTTTGCAACGAGGAGTTGTGTGCCTCCGCCTTCGGTGAGGGGTTTGCCTGTCGCGTCGACGTAGGGGCCAGTGACGGATTTCGAGTGGCCGACCATGGTTCGATAGGTGCTCTTGAGGCCGCGGCAGCAGAGGTCCCACGAGGTGAAGAGGTAGAAGTAGCCACCGTGATGGACGATGAACGGCGCTTCGATCGCCTGCCAGTTGCCGGGTAGATTGGGTGGATTGGGTTCGGTGGTTTCCGGCTTGGCGCGGCGGGCGAGGGAGTAGAGAGTCGTGTCTTTTTTCGACAACATGCCGGAGTCGTCGAGGCGCCACATTTTGATGCCGTCCCAGAAACTGCCGAAGGCGAGCCATGCGCCTCCTTTACCGTCGAGGATAAAGTTGGGATCGATGGCGTTGTAGTTGTCTGTGGCTTTGGATTCGAAGACGAGGCCTTTGTCGATCCACTTGTAGTCGGGGCTTGTGGGGTCGAGGGTCTTGTTGGTGACGAGCGCGATGCCGGAGGTGTTTTTGCCGAAGAGGGAGTAGGCGTAGTAGATGCGGTACTCGTGATTGACGTAGGAGACATCGGGTGCCCAGAGATCGCGGGTACCGGGGCTGCGTTGGTGGATCCAGTCGGGAACAGCGTCGAAGATGTGACCGCAATGCTTCCAGTGTTCGAGGTCCTGGGAGCAGCGTATGGCGAACTGTCCTCCGTCGGGAGATTTGCCCGTGGCGAAGACGTACCAGGTATTGCCTTCTTTGATGATGGATGGGTCGTGAGTACCGGCGACGTCGCCGGAGAGCGTGTAGGCGTGCGGAGTTTGCGCGGAACAGATGCTCGTTGTTAGGAGGGCGAGGGCCAAGGTCGAGAATACTCGTTGGGACATTGGGTGCTCCTTCACCGGCTGAGTTCAGTGAGAAAGCAAGGGTTATCGCATGAAACGTTTTCTCGCTGGGCCGGAGAGTGGTGTGGTGGAGGCATGGTTGCTATTTTTTGGTTTTGGGTTTTTCCATGTGGGTCATGGTGCCACGTGGGAAGCCGGTCGATTCGCGGACGACGAGTTTAGTTTGGATATCGAAGTCGCGTTTCGATATCGAGTCGTCGGGATTTTCTGCGTGGGCGCGGAGGGCCGTGACGGCCGCGCGCGCGATCTCGAAGCGCGACATTTGAACGCTTGTCAGGGGTGGGATCGTCATCTCGGCGATGTGAATGTCGTCGAAACCGATGACGGAGATGTCGTCAGGGACACGCATGCCGGCTCGGTAGAGTTGGTGCAGGACGCCGATGGCGGTCATATCGTTGGAGCACATAACGGCGGTGGGCATCTGTTTCTTGTTTGCGGCGAGGAGTCGCTCCATGGCGGAGATTCCTCCCTCCATGGTGTGGTCGCCTTCGATGATCCACGCCGAATTGGGGGCGATGCCGCACTCCTTCAGTGATGTGGTGAATGCGTTGAGGCGCGATTGAGCGGAGTGCAGCCGGGCGGGTCCACTGATGAAGGCGACATCGCGGTGTCCGAGGGCTGCAAGATGTTGGACGCCCTGACGTATGCCGTGGTGGTAGTCAACTTTGAGGAGGCTAATGCCAGGGCGCTTCGGTCCTATGTCGATGAAGACCAGCGGGACCTTGCGTTTGGCGAGTTGATCGAGCAGCGGCTCCTCGATACCAAAGGTCATTACGGCGACGCCATCGACTTTGCGCTCGAGCATGCGGCGAATGCAGTGCGTCATGCGTTTGGGGTCGTAGTTCGTGGAACTGACGAGAATCTCGTAGCCGTGTTCGACGGCGATATCTTCGAAGCCCTGGATGAGCTCGGGGAAGAAGGGGTTCGTGATCTCCGAGACGATGAGGCCGAGCAGACGGCTGCGACCGGACACCAGGGCTCGAGCCTGAGTGTTGGGGAAGTAGTCGAGTTCGTCGATCGCCTCCCAAACCCGCTTGGCCAATTTGGGGTTGACCGAAGCGACGCGATTGATAGTGCGGGAAACGGTCGCGATAGAGACATTTGCGGCGCGGGCGATGGTGCGAATATCCGGGCGCTCTGTCGTCTTGCTCTTTACTTTTGTGGACTTCGCTTTCCTGGTGGCCATTCGGTCCTTGCGTGAGGATGCGTTTACAGCATAGCGCACCGCTGCCTGCGGTGGTGCTGCAGGAGTGGCGCAACTGGTCGATGATGGTGTTACTTGCCTTGGGAGGTTTGAACGATGCCCTGAAGCGTTACTGGTCCTTTGAGGGCCGCCTTCTGCTTCGCGACCATCGCGGCGACGTCGGCGAGAAGTTGTTTGTTGTCGAAGACGATCCCGTCCTTGATGGTGTATTTGATGCCGCCGACGCGCTCCACTTTGCCGGTCTCGTCGTTGAGCTTCATCCAGCCGGTGGGGTAGAGCACCTTCAGGTTGGCCAGCGGATTCTGATCGACGATGATCATGTCGGCGCGTTTGCCTGGACGGATGATGCCGAAGTCGACGTCGGTTTGTTTGGGGCTTTGCAGTTCCTCTGCGCCGTAGAGGGTGGCTGAGCGAATGACCTCGAGAGGAGTGAAGCCGGCCTCGCGGAGAAGTTCGAGTTCCTGAATGAAGGCGAATCCGTAGGTCTGATAGATGAAGCCGGCGTCGGTTCCGGTGGTGACGTGGCCGCCGGCGTTCTTGAAGTCGTCGAGGAAGTCCTCCCAGACGCGGTAGTACATCTTGTAGGCGTACTCATCTTCGGAGGTCCAGTTGTACCAGAAGGAGCCGTGGTTTTCGCGGTTGGGCTGGTAGTACTGCATCAGCGATGGGAGGGTGTATTTGTCGTGCCATTCTAGGGTGTAAGCGCGTTCGAGATCGCGTCCTGCGGAGTAGATGACCATGGTTGGATTGAGCACGGTCCCGCCCTTAACCCACTCCGCGATTAGCGCGTTCCATTGCTCGCTTCCGCGGGGATAGATCTTATTCCAGTTGCGGGCGACCTGGCCGAAGCGCATCTGCTCGTCGTTGTAGTTCTGGTCGACGGGATAGTCCTGAATGGTTGTGTCCTTCAACAGGGATTCAAACAGGCCGTAGCTGTGGGTTACAGTGCGGAGGCCGAGGCGTGTCGCGTCTCTGGCGGTGAGGCGGGGTTCGCTCTCCTGTCCGAGGTGAGCGAGCGAGCCGAGTTTGTACTTCTTTGCTTCGTCGAGAATTGCGGCGACGACGTCGGGATCTCCGCCGAAGAATTTGACTCCGTCTGCGCCTTTACCGGCGATGAAGCGGACCCACTCGCGGCCCAGTTCTGGTGTCAGGATTGCCTGAGGTTTCCAACCGTCTCCGGTGAATGTTGGTTGGTAGACGTAGATGTGAGGGGCGGTGATTTCATTTTTTGCGCTGCGTTCGCGTTCCCGGAGAGCCCAGTCGAGCGGCCCGGCAGGCACGCCGCGCACCGTGGTGACGCCGCTGGCGAGCCATAGCTTGTTGACGTACTCGGCGTCGGGGGCCTTTTTTGCATCGCCATAGTGGACGTGGGTGTCGACAAAGCCGGGTAGCAGGTACATGCCGGTGCCGTCGATCTCGCGGGTTCCTTTGGCGGGGCGTCCCTTCTCTTTGATGGGAAGATGCGGGACGCCGACAGAGACAACATCGACGATGCGGTTTTGTTCGACGACGACGTCCATGGGGCCGGATGGGGCTGCGCCCGTACCGTCGATGACGGTGATGCCGCGAATCACGAGCCGGTCGTAGGGACCGCCACCGTCTTTCGGCGTTCTATCAGGCGCCGGGGTGAGGCCAGCCTGGGCAAACAACTTTGCTGCTCCGGCGATGATGAGAATGAAGAAGGCAATTCTCAGCGTCGAATACTTCTTTGGTGTTCCTGTCATTTGTTCCTTTCATCGGTGCCGGCCGGCTGTGAGAAACCAGCGCGGAACAGGCGGTCTTTCGATCTTTTGCAATGTGTACAATTCGGGCTGGGACCAAAAAACAAAATAGTTGCCACAAACGTCTTGGAACTGCGCGAGGTCCTGCTGTTTGGCTCCAAATGTGGAGGAATAGCCAAACATAAGGTGAACGAGTTTCTGTAAGAGTAAACGAAGCAGCACCGAAGTATCTCAGCGTTCTGAATTGAAGACAAGAATGATGTAAGGTTCGCGGATTGAGTCACTACTTTCTGGAGACAAGGACAAGATGAAACTGCTTCGGTATGGAAGAGTGGGTGAAGAGCGGCCTGCGATCGTCGATGCGAGTGGGAGACTTCGCGATCTCTCCGGCGTGGTGAGCGATATTGCGGGCGCTGCGCTGCTGCCCGAGTCGCTGGCAAAGCTGCTGGCGATCGACCCGAAGGAACTACCGCTGATTGCGGGAACGCCGCGTATTGGCGCGTGTGTCGGCAATGTTGGGAAGTTCATTTGTATAGGGTTGAATTATTCGGATCATGCGGCCGAGTCTGGGATGGCCGTGCCGGTTGAACCTGTGGTGTTCATGAAGGCGACGTCCGCGATCTGCGGGCCGTATGACGATGTGGTGATTCCACGCAACAGTGAGAAGACGGACTGGGAGGTTGAGCTCGGGGTCGTTATCGGCAGGGAGACGCGGTATGTGACGGAGCAAGAGGCGCTGTCGCATGTTGCCGGATATTGCGTGGTGAATGATGTCTCGGAGCGCGCCTTTCAGTTGGAGGGAACGGGCCAGTGGGTGAAGGGCAAGAGCGCCGATACATTTGGGCCCATTGGTCCGTGGCTGGTGACGGCGGAGGATGTGCCCGATCCGCAGGCGCTTTGTCTCTGGCTGGAGGTTGACGGCCACCGATATCAGAGTGGCTCGACTGCGACGATGGTATTTGGGGTGGCTTACTTGGTGAGTTACCTCAGCCGGTTCATGAGCCTGCAGCCGGGAGACATCATCTCGACGGGGACACCTCCTGGGGTTGGCCTGGGACAGAAACCACCGGTCTATCTGCGTCCGGGTAACGTGATGCGGCTTGCAGTTGAGGGGCTTGGCGAACAGCGGCAGACGGTAGTTCCATATTCGTTCAACAGAATCAGTCGCGATGAAAATTGACAGAATGGGATGTGCGGGAGGGTCGTTGAAAGCAAAGTGGCAGTGGTAAGATTTCGGTAGTTTCTGCCCGTACAGTTCGTCGACCTCGGCGAGGTGAGCGTATTACAGACCTGAATGTCATTGCGGTGGCGTTCAACTACTCCCGCTTGGGGGATAACAGGTTTGTGCAATCACCGACAACTATCTTTGACCCTGCGGCGACTCCGGCCCGCTCGGCGTTCGGGCTTTCGATGCTGGTGTTGTCGATCACACTGGCCATATTTCTTATCGTTGCGGGACTCTTGCTCTATGCTCTAATTCGCTTTCGGCAACGGCCGGCGGATTCGAAGAGGGAGCCTGCGCAGATCTACGGGAGCAACCAGATCGAGCTCTCGTGGACGGTGATCCCGATCCTGATTGTGGTGATGCTGTTCCTCTCGACGACGCGGATCATTCTGGAGACAGAGGCTGCTCCGAAGCCTTCGGGTGCGTTGGATGTGACGGTGATCGGACACCAGTTCTGGTGGGAGTATCGCTATGCCGGGCTGGGGGTGGTGACCGCGAATGAGCTGCATGTTCCTATCAGCGATCCTGCGAAGCCGACGCCGACGTATCTTGAGATGTCGTCGGCGGATACAGATCACAGCTTCTGGGTTCCTCGTCTTGCCGGCAAGATGGATTTGATTCCGAATCGGCTTAATACGATGTGGATCGATCCGCAGACGCCGGGACTTTATCTTGGGCAGTGCGCTCAGTATTGTGGGGTGCAGCATGCGAAGATGTTGCTCCGCGTGTATGCGCAGTCGCCGGAGGACTTCGCTGCATGGATCAAGCAGCAGCGGCAGTCGGCCAGTCAGGATCTCTCGGGCAACGCTGCGGCGGCGGAGGGGCAGACGGTTTTTATGCATAGTGCCTGCATCAACTGCCACGCTATCGCGGGCACGGTAGCGACGGGGCGGTTTGGGCCTGACCTGACACACCTGGCGAGCCGCGACACGATCGCAGCCGGGCCTGTCGAAAACACTCCGGAGAATTTAAGAAAGTGGATTGCCGATCCGAACTCGATGAAGCCTGGAGTGCTAATGCCGTCGATGCATTTGAACGATCACGATCTGGATGTCATTACGGCTTATCTGACAACGCTTCACTAATGGGCTCTGGTCACTGATGCTTTAGGGAAGAAGCACAGCAATGGCGAATGGAACTGTACTGGAAGCTGTCGATCAGACGCTGGAGGTGAAGCGGCGGCCACCGCTCGACGTGGTGTATGAGTGGGTGTCGACGGTCGATCACAAGAAGATCGGCTTGATGTATATCGTGTATGCGCTGATCTTTCTCGTTATCGGAGGCCTGGAGGCCGTGGTGATGCGGATTCAGCTTGCGGTTCCGAATAATCATTTTGTCTCGCCGCAGGTCTTCAACCGGTTGTTTACGATGCATGGCACGACGATGGTGTTCTTCGTTGGGATGCCGATTCTGTTTGGGTTTGGGAACTATCTGGTGCCCCTGATGATCGGCGCGCGCGATATGGCGTTTCCGCGACTGAATGCGTTTAGTTTCTGGATATCGGCGTTCGGCGGGTTTCTTCTTTACTTCAGCTATTTGGGCGGTGACGGGCTGTACGGCATGGGCTCTGCGCCGGATGTGGGTTGGTTCGCTTACGCTCCACTGACAGCGAAGGTTTTCTCGCCGGGGCACAGTACGGACTACTGGACGCTGGCAATTCTACTGAGTGGCATCGGGTCCACGGGTACGGCGCTGAATATCGTGACGACGACGATCTGCATGCGCTGCAAAGGAATGAAGTTGTCGCGTATGCCGCTGTTTGTATGGCTGATGGTGGTGGCCAGCGGCATTGTGTTCGTTGCGGTGAGCCCGCTGACAGCGGCGCAGATCATGTTGACGATCGACCGCTATCTTGGGGGGCACTTTTTTGACACACAGGCCGGTGGTTCGGCCGTGCTGTGGATGCACTTCTTCTGGATATTCGGGCACCCTGAAGTCTACATTCTTGTGCTGCCCGCGTTTGGATTCGTCAACGAGATTATTCCGGTCTTCTCGCGAAAGGCCGTCTTTGGCTACCCGGCGATGGTAGCGGCTTCAGTGGGAATTGGTTTTATCAGTCTGAGTGTGTGGGCGCACCACATGTTTACGGTGGGGATGGGGCCGGCGGGGAACACGTTTTTTGTCTTTGCGACGATGGTGATCTCTGTGCCCACGGGGATCAAGATCTTCAATTGGCTTGCGACGTTGTGGGGCGGGAAGATCATCTTCAAGGTTCCGATGATGTTTTGCATCGCGTTTCTATTTCAGTTTCTTGTCGCGGGACTGACGGGGATCATGCTTTCGGCGGCACCGTTCAACTGGCAGCTGAGCGCTTCCTACTTCGTCGTGGCTCACTTCCACTACGTGCTGGTTGGAGCGATTGTCACTGCGCTTTTCGGTGCTTTCTATTATTGGTATCCCAAAGTGACTGGACGCATGATGAGCGAGAGTCTGGGCAAATGGCACTTCTGGCTCTTCATCATCGGGTTCCACCTCACCTTTGACTTCATGCATGTTCCGGGGCTGCTTGGCATGCCGCGGAGGATCTATACCTATGAGGCGGGGCGCGGGTGGGAGTGGTGGAACCTGATCGTGGGAATTGGAGCACTGTTTCAAGTGGCGGGCATCCTGTGTTTCGTCTACAACCTGGTGCGGTCTTACTTTCGAGGGGAGATCGCGGGGCATGATCCGTGGGACGCGTGGACGCTGGAGTGGGCGACGCCGTCTCCTCCGCCGGCCTACAACTTCGCAGTGGAACCGACAGTGTCGAGCCGTCGGCCGCTGTGGGATCTTAAACATCCGGAAGATCAGGACTTCAATTACGAATGATGCAGACGACCAGTACGATTCCTATCGACGCGCAGGTTGAGCCACCGTGGAAGTTGCCGAGCCGTGGCATCGTCGGGATGATGTGCCTGATTCTGGCGGAGTCGGCGATCTTTCTGATTTTTGTGGTCGCGTACATCTACTACATCGGCAAGAGTCTGAGTGGGCCGCTACCGGCGCAGGTGTTGGACCTGCCAATTCTGGGCACCATCTGCCTGCTTTCGAGCAGCTTCACGGTTCATCATGCGGTGAGTGCGCTGCGTAAGAACAATATTGGCGGTTGCACGCTGGGGCTTGCGGGCACGGTTCTGCTGGGAGCGATCTTCCTAATGACGACGGCTCGCGAGTGGTATCACCTGATTCATGATTTCGGTTTGACGATACGGACTAATCTCTTTGGGACGACGTTTTATTCACTGGTTGGTTTGCACGCGACTCACGTGGTCATTGGGGTGACTATGTTGACGGCTGCGCTTGCTCTGTCGCTGAGCGGGCGAGTGAAGGAGAAACATGCTGAGCGACTGGAAGTCCTGTCGCTCTACTGGCACTTTGTCGATGGCGTGTGGGTTGTTGTGTTTCTGGTTGTGTACGTTCTGGGCAGATAGGCTTGGGCTAGAGCGCTGAGGAAGGAGGAATCGATGGCCGAGATCGGCGTAACGCACGACCAGGGACCGAGGGACGATTTCTCGCAGCCGACAGGGACCGTCCAACTTCCTGCTCCAACGGCGTGGCCGATGGTGCTTGCCCTGGGGATTGCGCTGATGCTGGCCGGGATGGTGACTCATTGGGCGATCAGTCTGCTGGGGTTGGTGATGGCGTTGCCGGCAATTGTCGGATGGTTTTTTCAAGTATTGCCGCACGAGCATCACGTGCCTGTTGATGTGCATGCGGATGTGTTTGAGATCAAGAGCACTCGGGAGACGCAGGCGTACTTGCCGCTCGACGAGCGCCACCGCAAGCTGCTGCCGCTTGAGACCTTCAGCGTGATGGCTGGAGTGAAGGGTGGGATTGCGGGTGGTCTGGCGATGATTGTGCCAGCAGCCCTGTATGGGCTCATTCGATATCACAGCGTGTGGTATGCAGCGAATTTGTTGGCTGCGGGTGGGTTTGTCAGTTGGGCGGGGGAGAGCAACGAATTTCTGGCGCAGTTCCATCTCCAGGGATTGCTGGCTGCCTCGGCGATTCATGGATTGACGTCTGTGTTGATTGGCTTGCTCTATGGAGCGATGCTGCCGATGTACCCCAGGAAGCCGATCTTGACGGCTGGTTTTCTTGCGCCGTTTCTGTGGACGGGCATTCTCCATTCGGCGATTGGAGTGATCAGTCCGATTCTGGATCAACGAATCGACTGGTGGTGGTTTGTTGTGTCGCAGATTGCGTTCGGTCTGGTTGCCGGATTCGTCGTGAATCTTCAGGTGAAGGTGCGAACTCCGCAGTTTCGCTCGCTGCCATTTTCGGTTCGTGCTGGGCTTCACACGTTGGGAGACGAAGAGGACAAGGCTCCATGAGAGTAGCCGGCGTGCGACTCATCAGGTTCAACGCTCTGTGTCTGGTCACTGCTGGTCTCGCATTGGTTGGATGCAGTCGCATTCCGGGACGACCAGGCCCTGGACCGGAGGTGGTACGGCCCGATGAGATTCTTGACTTTGCCACTCTATACAAAAGGAACTGCGCGGCTTGTCATGGAGAAAATGGCAGGAATGGCGCAGCGATTTCACTGGCGAATCCCGCGTACCTTGCGGTTGCTGGAGAAGATAATTTGCGCCAGATTGCTGCGAAGGGAGTGTCCGGCAAGCTGATGCCGCCCTTTGCGAAGAGTGCCGGCGGGATGTTGACTGACGAGCAGATCAACGTGCTGGCGCACGGGGTGGTGCAGCAGTGGAGCCGGCCGGATGTGCTCGCCGGGGCTAATCTCCCACCTTACAGGGCCATGTTGCGGGGCGATGTTACGCGGGGCCAGCAAGCCTTCGGCGAATTTTGTGCGCGATGCCACGGGGCCGGAGGTGAAGGATCGGCTGCGAATGCGAAGAGTGGTGCAGGGAAGATTGGATCCATCGTCGACGCCTCGTATCTTGCGCTGATCAGTGATCAGGGCCTGCGCAGCATTACGATTGCCGGGCGGCCGGATGAGGGAATGCCGGATTGGCGCGCCGACGCTGCGCAGCCGATGACCGACCAGCAGATTACCGACATTGTTGCGTGGCTTGCCTCGAAACGTTCTGCCAATCCTGGTCAGCCATATCCGACGCAACCCTGATGAGATTGAATTGAACAAAGCGAGAAATTGCAGGAGCAAATGCTATGGACGCGATCCAACAAAACCCGCAAGAGGAACGGTCAGTGAAAAGCGAGCCAGAGAATGTGCGAAATGCGAAACACTCTCGGCGAGCTTTCCTGTTCAAGCTGGCTCTGTGGGCTAACGGAGCGGTTGGTGCTGTGCTGGCCGTACCCGTTATTGGGTATCTTCTTGGGCCGGCGATGAAGGGCTCGAGCGAGAACTCGTGGGTGACGCTTGGGTCGCTGAGTGATTTTCCTGAGGGCGAGACGCGCCTCGTGAACTATCGCAATCCGGCGACGACGTTGTGGGACGGGCAGACAGGGGATGTTCCGTGCTGGGTAAGGCGAGTATCTGGCACGACGTTTCAAGTCTTCGCGATTAATTGTGCGCATCTAGGATGTCCTGTGCGTTGGTTTGCGCAGTCGAAACTCTTTTTGTGCCCTTGCCATGGGGGCGCCTACTACGCCGATGGTTCGCGTGCTTCGGGGCCGCCGGAGCGTGGCTTGTTTGAGTATCAACACAAGATCGACCGAGGCACTCTGATGATCAGCGCGGGCAAGATGCCGACGCTGGCAAACCAGGCGAGGATGGAGCCTCCACTGACACAGATTGTGGGAGCCGGGGCGGAGAAGCGGCTGACTGCGGTTGAGCGACCGGAACCGAGGTGTGGATCATGCCAGGGCTAAAACAGCGATGTATCGAGCTGTATGGATGGTTCGAACAGCGACTCGGTCTCGGGGCGCCGATCATCGAGATGGCTGAGCATGAGGTGCCGGAGAATACCGCGAGTTGGTGGTATGTCTTCGGCAGCGCGGCGACGGTGCTTCTTGTGTTGCAGGTGATCACGGGGATACTTCTGGCGCTGGTTTATGCGCCTACCGCCAGTCATGCGTGGAACAGTCTGCAGTTTCTGGACCACAATGTGAAGCTGGGATGGTTTCTGCGCGCGGTGCATGGCTGGGGCTCCGACTTCATGATCGCGATCGTGCTGATCCACATGGCGCAAGTGTTTCTGTTTGGTGCGTACAAATTTCCGCGGGAGTTGACGTGGATCATCGGCGTTTTTCTGCTGTTGCTAACGTTGGGGATGGCGTTCACCGGCCAGGTTTTACGCTTTGATCAGGATGCGTATTGGGGGCTCGGTATTGGAGCGTCTATTGTGAGCCGTGTGCCTTTGTTCGGCGGATGGCTGGTGGACCTGATGCTGGGTGGGCCGATCATTGCTGGGCCAACGCTTACTCGGTTCTTTGCGCTGCATGTGTTTGTCATTCCGGGGATACTGCTTGGGATGGTCGGGCTGCATGTGTGGATGGTTCTGAAACTTGGAATCAATGACTGGCCGATGCCGGGACGCGTCGTGCGCAAGAGGACGTATGTACGCGAGTATCACGAACTCACGAAAGAGACTGGGATTGCTTTTGTTCCTGACGCTGCGTGGAAAGATGCGATCTTTGCCTGTGCGATCATGCTTTCGGTAGTTGCCTGTGCCTTGATCTTCGGGCCGTTCGGCCCCACCGGGCAGCCGGATCCGACGATCATTCAAACAGCGCCGAAGCCTGACTTTGCGTTTCTCTGGATCTACGCGGTGCTTGCCTATCTTCCTCCGAGCCTGGAGACTCCGGTGATGTTTATCGCGCCTGTCCTTGCGATCGGTGCGATGCTGCTGCTTCCCCTGATCGCGGGCGAGGGAGAGAAGCATTGGTCGCGGCGTCCGGTTGCTGTGTTGATGGTCGCGGTGATCGCCGTTACGCTCGGGATTTTCACGCGGCTTGGAACATACACGCCGTGGAGCCCGATTATGGATGCGTGGACTAGCGATTCGATTCCTCCGGCCTATCTGCATGACCGCACGCCGTTGGAGAGACAGGGCGGGATCGTTCTGCAGAACAAACAGTGTCGCAACTGCCACTCCATTGGTGGGGAGGGAGGGCTTCGCGGACCCGCGCTCGACTCCATTGCGGCGCGCATGACGGAGGACCAGATCATTCGGCAGGTGCTGCAGGGCGGCGGAAATATGCCGGCTTATGGCAATGCTCTGAATCCTGCGGAGACGACTGCGCTCGTGCGTTTTCTTACCACGCTTCGGGGCCATGATCTGTCGCCTGCGATTGATGCATCGCGGCACATGGTTCTTTCGAGCGAGTCACCCGGAGCGCCACCGAGGGAGCATTGATGCTGCGGTTACTCTGATTGCATGCCTCCTGCATATCGAGCCATCTTTGCCGCGTGGTCGCCGCCGCTTGTTTTGACGGGGGCTCTGATCGTCTGTGGAGTCGTCTATGTGGGGGGATGGCGTGCTATTCGCAGGACTCGTCCGGTTCAGTTTCCCGTGTGGCGGCTGGGGGCTTTTCTGCTTGGGCTTTCTGTCATCTGGCTTGCGATTGCCTCGCCGCTTGATGGATTTGCCGATGCGCTGCTGAGCGCTCACATGGTGGAGCATCTTCTGCTCATGTCCTTCGCGCCACCGCTTCTGCTTCTCGGCTATCCCGTGGTTCCGCTGTTGCGGGGGCTTCCTCGATCGGTTACGGTTTACGTCCTTGGCCCCTTGATTCGTGTGAAAGTGCTTCGTTCGCTGGGCCAGTTTCTGATCATTCCGCTGGTTGCGTGGCTTGCGATGAACCTGGTTTTTCTCGGGTGGCATGTGCCGACGGCATATGACTTCGCTCTTGAGCATGAGCGCTGGCATGCGTTCGAGCATTTGTGTTTCCTGGGAACGTCGATTTTGTTCTGGTGGCCGGTTATTCGTCCGTGGCCTTCGCACGAGAGCTTCGCGGGATGGATTCTGCTGCCGTATCTGGTGATGGCAGATATTGTGAACACAGTGCTTTCGGCGTTTCTGGCCTTCTGCGACCGGCCTGTCTATGGGTACTATCTCCGAGAACCAAACGCTTTCTTGGTTTCGCCACTTTCAGATCAGAGAGCGGGCGCGGTGGTGATGTGGGTGGTTGGGTCGCTGGTCTTTCTCATTCCGGCGATCGTCCTCTCCTTCAGGTTCCTGCAGCCCCAGGGGCGCCATCGATCAGATTCTTAGGGGGTTAGAGAGCGGGGGTATGCGTCCGCAAAACAGAGGTGGAGTTTTCTGGGGTTCAATATTGGAACGACGCCGCGCTCGCGACACGAAATCTTTACTCGCGCGACATTGGGATGCAAATGGCTGGACTTCAGCGGCTATCCCACGCGTTGCCAGAGCACCTGGACACGATCCTGCAGGAGTTGGTAAACGCTACGGTCGATCTCTGCGGGGCCGACAGCGCAGGAATCAGCATTGAGAAGGAAGATAGTGATCAAGAGTCTTACCCATTGACCCGAAATCGCGTGTGCACTCGCCGCATCCCGAAGCCGATCATAGCCTGGTGATTGACGCCACTTTTGAAATCAAAATGAATCTCGCCCTGGTGCGTCTTGTGCCGAGAGCGATTGCAAGAGATGCTTCGTATACAATCCTGTCGCTACAAACTTTGCTCCATCCCGGATCATCATTAGCAGGACCTGCTCGCCATGCTTGTCGATGGACGTGATCTGGTTGAGATCTACAACACAGCTCTGAGATGGCTGGCACCGTCGGTGTGCACGCCAACTAGTGATCAGCTCTTCGATGGTTGATCCTGTCAACCGGCCTTGAAGAATCCATCGTTGCTCGGATGTACTCTCAGTCACTGTGATTCGCAGCATGTTGCTCGTTCCTTACAATCCGATATGTCGACGTATCTCCTTGAGACAAACCTTGCTATTGCACACTAGCCCGTCAATCACGGCTGCATCCGCGGGCGTCGAGAGCCGGCCAATATTTTTCCTCTCTTCCATCCGTCTCAATGTCCATCTGTCGCCTGGCTAACATACGAGCAATCGGCATGCCTAACGTACAGTCAATTTCCGGTGGCCAACTTTTGCCTAAAAGATGGTGGTATCCATAGGGAGACGTTCTCGGAGATGCTTATAGATTGGCAGCGTGCCAAACAGTTGGCACTCGAATAACTCACGCTAAACGGGGTGGGCTAGTGCGCATTTTTTGTGAACTAGGATCTGTGCGGACGGGAGATACCGAGCTTTTGCATCCGAAACTGTAGCGTTGGCCGCTTCATTCCAAGCTTCGCAGCCGCTCCGTTCGGGCCTGCGAAGACCCAGTTGCTCTGCTCAAGGACCGACAGAATGTGCCTTCTTTCGATCTCCTCTAGAGTCGCGGCTCCATTTAGGTGACCGTTTGGGTCGGAAGATTTTGATCTCAGATCAGCTAAGGATACCTTTAGAACGGACCCTTTCGAGAGGATCACCGCCCGCTCGATAACATTCTGCAATTCACGGACGTTCCCCGGCCACAAATAGTGGGTCAGCGTGTTCATAGTTTCGACGGAGATTGTGTCGATGTCCTTCGTCATATTGCGGGCGAAGTGCTGGGCGAAATGCCTGACCAGGAATGGGATGTCCTCTTTCCGGTCCCTTAGAGGGGGGACATAGACCGGGAAAACGTTCAGCCGGTAAAACAGATCAGAGCGAAACCTTTGCTCCTCCACCATCGCGCTCAGGTCCCGGTTGGTGGCTGCAATGAGGCGGGCATCGGTGCGAAGGGTACGCGAACTGCCCAAGCGTTCAAACTCCCGTTCTTGCAGAACGCGCAGAAGCTTCGGCTGGAGGTCAACGGGGATCTCGCTGATTTCGTCAAGGAAGATGGTCCCTTGGGACGCCAATTCGAAACGTCCAATCCGTTGCGCGATTGCACCTGTGAACGCACCCTTCTCGTGCCCAAACAACTCGCTCTCCAACAGACCGGTAGGAATCGCCGCGCAGTTCAGTTTGACGAAGGGACGTTCCCGCCGACGGCTAAGGTTATGAACGGCCCGAGCAATTAATTCCTTTCCGCTTCCAGTCTCCCCTTGTATCAGAACAGTTGAGTTTGTCGGGGCAACCGCTTCCACCTGTCGCAGCACACGGCGGAGCGCCACGCTGTTCCCGATGATCTCTTCGAAGTTGAGCTCGCTGCGGATCTCATCTTCGAGATACAGGTTCTCCTGTTTGAGCTGGTCGGAGAGCTCCGTAATGCGTCGATAGGCAAATGCGTTGTCGATGGCGATCGCGACCTGTCCGGCTATTTGCGTCAAAAATTCGATATCCGGATGAGTGAAGGCGTTCTTCTCCAGTCTCACCAGACAGAGCACCCCGAGGGTGCTGTTGCACCGGATTAACGGAAGCATGCACAGCGTCTCGACACCTTCGCCAGAGATGACCCAGTTGCCAAAGCCGGATCCGTTCAGATCTTCAATATTGCCAACCCATGGCTTTCCAGTACGAAAGACCTGCCCGGCGAGCGAACCGTCGAGCGGTCTTGACATGTTCTGATGCGCGATGCCTCTGCCATTCGGGAAATCGAGCGCATATAGTTGGAGCTGTCCGTTCGCTGCATCGGGCAGGATTAGGGCCACACCGTCCAGGTGCATGATCTTGCGGATGCCAGGAGAGACAGACCGGAGGACCTCTCGCAACTCAAGATTGGATACGACGCTGTTGGTCAAGTCGAGGATGAGCTGCAACTTCTTCCGCTCGCTCTCCAGCTGAGTTTGCACGGTTTCTGAAAGGGCAAAGTTCAGACGATCGTCGATTGCCAGCGCGACGTAATCGGCAATGAGGCACAGAAGGTCGATTTCGTTCTTGGAGAAGGCGTTTCGGGACGCTCTCGCAAAACAAAATGCCCCTAGTTGACGGACCGTCGTATGCAGCGGAAGAACACAAAGGGATTGGTTTCCGCGTTCACGGAAGAACCGAACCACCTCATTGAACCTGATCTCCTGGTCGAGGGATAAAACGACGAAAGGATGCGGCTGCTCAGAGATCACTTGACAGATCTCATCCTGCCACGATTCCCTCGGGGTCTCTGGCATGATTGCAAGTCCTCCGTTGTCAACTACATACCCTGATAGGGCAATCTCATTCGAAAGAACCACGGCGGCCGTATTGGAGACGACAAGACTGGAAAGCTCGGAAGGCAGGTAACGCATCAGTTGTTTGGGATCGGGATGTGCATCCAACCTGCGTGCAAAGCGCACAAGTTCTTCGACCTGTTCGGTCGACAGGCCATTATCTGTCAAAGGAATACCTTGGGGTTGCGATCTCATGACCGGTTAATTAACATCCCCTTCCATCGATAACTGATAGATGAAGTTTCGGGCCTGAAGGTGGCAACGATCGTGTGGTCTTAACCTGCTTTGATGTCCGGACCCCGGAAACGATTGCGAGTTCTTGTTGACTGCCAAGTGCTTGGCAGGCAGTCAATAGGCTGGCAGGCAGCGACTTATTCTAGGCGGGTTGTCGCAAAGCGAGTCAATAAAACTTCCTTTTAGATGAGTAGCTTATAGCAACTCGTAAAGATTAAGCTCGTGGCCCGAAAGTTGCTTGCTGGACTGCGAGGATCGTCAATTCATCCTTTGAGAATTGCGGAAGAGCGCGTTTTATTTTGTTCTGAGGGGGGCCCGGATGCATCTGGAACAACAGCAAACTGAACAACCGCATAGCTTTCGCCTCGATGTCCCGCTTCACGATCTGCTCACCAAATCCAAGGCGGTTGCGCCGGGACTCCTGCCCAGTGGGAAGCCTCAGACATTTCCCGACCCCGTGTTTCCCCAACATCCCGAACTGTTGGGGCCAATCGATGAGGCTGACAGCTGGGTTCCGCCCGAAAAACGCAGCTGGACACCGGGGCAGATCTACCACACGATGCAGGGATGGCTATTTCCCTACATCCGTTCAAGGGTTACAGCCGGAGATTTTCATCCACTCATCGCCTACCTCTTTACGGAGTTTAAGTGTAATCTCGACTGCCATTACTGCTGGGCCTTTGACAACAAAATTAAAGGAATGACCGAGGATACGGCGAAACGCTCGGTCGACTGGCTTCACGGAACGGGTTGCCGCGTGCTTGCCTACATGGGTGGAGAGCCGCTGCTGCGCCCCGATCTTATTCATCGGATTACCTACTATGCCGCTAAAAAGAACTTTTGGATCTACCTGCCGACGAACGCGCGGCTATTGCGCACCGACGTAATCGACAAGCTGGCTGATGCGGGTATCTCCACCTTCAATATCGCCGTGGATGCTGTCGATCTGAAAACGGGCTTGCCTAAGGCCCTGGTCCCCATCCGCAAACAATTCGACTACCTCATCCGCAAGCAGTACGGATACGGCTTCTCTGTCTTTCTTAACATCAATATCTGCCGCAATAACTTGGATGACGTACGAGAACTTACCGAGATAGCCCACGCCAACGGCATCGCAACCGACTACCACATCAATGAGTCCCCATTGCTTGAGCAGGACGAGCACTTCAAGCACGCGGACCACAACGTCACCTACATCACGAAGGATGACTGGCCGGCCGTGGAGGAGACGATTCAGTGGCTGACCGAAAAGCAAGATGCGGGATACAAAATGGTGAACTCAAACACCCGGTTATGGCAGATGGTCGACTTCATGAAAGGCAAACACTTTCCCTGGAACTGTCGCGCCGGTCAGAACTCCATGATCATTCGTGTCGATGGAACGCTCGCGCCGTGCTTTCCGATGTATACGGCGAGCTATAACTGGGGCGTCGTCGGCGATCACAAGTTCGACACCAAACAATTGGATCACCAGAAAGAGTCCTGCCAGACCCACTGTTTTTCTACGCTTAATCACATCCTGGGCTGGTGCTACAACGACCAGCGTGTCATCAAGTATTTCTTCAAGCAACTCGCTCATGGCTTCCAGGGAGCAAACGGGCAGATGTAACGCCGGCCCATCCCTGATAGCGGAACCGACCGAAAACTCGCATGCAATCGACCACAAGGAGACGCAAATGCCGGTAACCGAAGAGATCGTTCAAAAAGACTTCGAAGTAGAGATCCAGGCTCGTATCGACGCCGAGCGGGCGCGCCTTCGCGCGGAAGCTGGATTGGCGCGCATGCGCGAGTTCAAGAAGCCGGTAGAGCGTACATTCACCGCTGCGGAACGGGACTACGTGACGATTCTCTTCGGCGGTCTCACCTGGAAGCACGAAGAGATGATCAAGGCCGTCTTTCACGGCAGCGGCTATCGCTGTGAGAACATTCCGACGCCGGTCGTGGATGACTTCCAGGCCGGAAAGGAGTTCGGAAACAACGGTCAGTGCAACCCGACCTATTTCACTGTCGGCAATCTCGTGCGTTACCTCCAGAAGCTGGAGCAACAGGGCCAGACCAAGCAGCAGATCATCGACAACTATGTCTTCTTCACCGCCGGTTCCTGTGGTCCGTGCCGATTCGGGATGTACGAAGCTGAATACCGTTTTGCCCTGCAGAATGCTGGCTTCGATGGCTTCCGGGTACTGCTGTTCCAGCAAACCGATGGCATCAAGGCCGCAAGCGGAGAGCCGGGATTGAAGTTCTCCGTCGACTTCGGCATGGGCATGCTGAATGCGCTTAACCTTGGGGATGTCATCAATGAGCTTGTGTACCAGGTTCGCCCCTTCGAAGTGAACAAGGGTGAGACCGACCGTGTCATCCGGGAATCGGTGAAGACACTCACCGATACGCTGCGCGACCGGAAGCGCTGGCACATCATGGATGCTGCTCCTTCTTGGGCAAAACCATTCCTCGATAAGAATAAGAAACTCACGGGAATTAGTTGCACTCTCGGGAAGATCGGCGACAACCTCTACGGCAAAGAGTACGTGGATGCACTGCACGCCTGCCGCGACAGCATCAATGCGATCGAAGTCGACCGCTTGCGTGTGAAGCCCGTCATCAAGATCACGGGCGAGTTCTGGGCCCAGACAACCGAGGGTGACGGCAACTTCAATATGTTCGCCTTCCTCGAAAAGGAAGGCGCGCAGGTGCTGGTCGAACCGATTGCTACATGGATCGCCTACATGATGTTCGTTGCCAAAGAGGGCGCTAAAGCGCGAGCGGACGCGGAAGCTCCCTATCGTGATCCCAAGTGGTACGAGATGAAGAAGCGTCTTGCCAACGAACTAAAGATCTTCAAAAAGACCGGAGGGCTCAGCGCTGGCAGCGCTATGTGGACGTATTTTTATCACCGCACTATTAAGCACTTGGGAGATACGGCTCACCACCTGGTCCCGCAGAAGGAGCTCGCGCGGTTGGCACATCCCTTCTACCATCAGCTCGCGCGCGGCGGAGAGGGCCATATGGAGGTCGGCAAGAATGTCTACTACACCGTGAACCATCTGTGTCACATGGTCCTGGCGCTGAAGCCGTTCGGCTGCATGCCCTCGACACAATCGGATGGTGTTCAATCCCGAGTCGTCAACAAATTCAAAGACATGATCTTCCTACCCATTGAGACCTCGGGCGAAGGGGAAGTAAATGCACACAGCCGGGTCCAGATGGCGCTGGCAGAGGCAAAGGCCAAGGCGCGCGCCGAGTTTGATGGGGTCTTGCAGGAGACTGGCAAATCTTTAGATGAGTTGCGCGATTACGTCGAGCAGCACCCGAAACTGAAACAGGCACTTTATCGGGTTCCACATCGGAAGGGTATCGCTGGGACCGCTGCACAGTTTGCCTGGCACGTGAGCGATTTGATGAATAAAGATAGTGCCTATCGTCGCCGGAGTCGTGTTTCCATGCCACGCATGCAGCGGGTTGCCTAATGCGCGTCTTCTCGGGGCTGCTCCTGGGGGCTTGTTTCACCATGGGCATGGCCCTCACGGCGTTGTTCGTCGTGCTGCTCCGATCCTCCCTGCCGCATTTGATCAAGCTTCAAGGAGGAAAATCTATTCCAGAGAGTGGACCCTATGCTGGCATTGGCCAAAAGGAACGAATTAAACGCCCAGCTTTTCTTTCCGGCATTCAGGATTAGTCATTGAGGTGAGGGTGATGTATCAATTCTTAGTTGGCCTCGACGTAGGTTCCACTACCGTCAAAGCGATTGTGGTTGATGCTGCCACAGATAAGACTATCTGGCAGGACTACCAGCGTCATGAGACGCGTCAGCCAGAAAAGGTTCTCGAGTTCTTGCGACGCATGGAAGCCGACGCTGGAATCGCCGCGGGAAACACACGCATATTCGTCACGGGATCAGGTGGAGGAACCATCGCCGAGATGATCGGGGCGAAGTTCGTTCAGGAGGTCCATGCTGTTTCACTTGCGGTCGAGAAACTTCATCCAGAGGTCTACTCCGTCATTGAGTTGGGTGGGCAAGATGCAAAGATCATCGTCTTTAAGGATGACGAAGAGACTGGGCGCAAGAAAAAAATTCCCTCGATGAATGACAAATGCGCCGGCGGTACGGGAGCAGTTATCGACAAAATCAACGCGAAGCTCAAAATTCCCGCTGTGGAACTAGCGAATCAGGGATATCACAACATCAAGCTGCACAAGGTAGCCGGCAAGTGCGGCGTCTTTGCCGAAACCGATATCAACGGACTGCAAAAAACCGGAACACCCCCTGACGAACTAATGGCTTCACTCTTCGAGGCCATCGTGCTGCAGAATTTGAGTGTGCTGACTCGCGGGCACACGCTTCGTCCCCACGTTCTTCTTCTGGGCGGGCCAAACGGATTCATTCGCGGCATGCGTGAGGCGTGGCAAACTAACATTCCACGGATGTGGAAGGAGCGCAAAGTCGAGATTCCGGAAGGGACGACTCCGGAAGAATTAATCAAAGTACCTGAAAACGCACAATATTTCGCGGCCCTAGGATCGGTTGAGTTCGGCAAAGAAGAGGAGCCGGAGGTCGGTCGCTATTTAGGTACGGACAAGCTTCTTTACTACATCGACTTTGGCCGGGCCGAGGAGAAGGCAACCTCTGGTGGCAAAGGTCTCGTTGCGGAGGATGCCGAGCTTGTCGCCTTCAAATCGGCCTACGCGAAGAAGAGGTTTAACCCCGCGGAATTTTATCCAGGGCAGGTGGTCTCCGGTTTCATCGGAATTGATGCAGGATCGACGTCGACCAAAGCCGCCGTGCTCGACAAAGAAGGGAACATTCTTTGCAAGACCTACCAGCTTTCGAACGGTAATCCGATCCAGGACACCATTGAGGTGTTCGATAAGCTTCGAGAGCAGATCGAGACGAAGGGTGCGACGCTTCAAGTGCTCGGAGTCGGAACTACAGGATACGCGAAAGACATTCTCAAAGATGTTTTGAACGCTGATGTCGCACTGGTTGAGACAGTCGCGCACACTGAGTCGGCCTTGAAGTTCTACGACGATCCTCACGTCATCGTCGATGTCGGCGGACAGGACATCAAGCTTATCGTCCTGAAGGACGGCCGGGTCAAGGACTTCAAGTTGAACACACAGTGCTCTGCAGGCAATGGCTACTTCCTGCAATCGACGGCAGAAGGCTTCGGTATGAAGGTCGAAGAATTTGCTGATATCGCCTTCGCCGCTAAATCTATGCCGTCCTTTGGCTACGGATGCGCGGTCTTCATGCAGTCCGACATCGTCAACTTCCAACGCCAGGGCTGGCGGTCGGAAGAGATCCTCGCAGGCCTTGCGGATGTACTCCCCAAAAATGTCTTCCTTTACGTCGCCAGTATTCCGAACCTCGCCGCTCTCGGTTCGCGCTTTGTCCTCCAGGGGGGTACTCAGAACAATCTTGCCGTGGTAAAGGCTGAGGTCGACTTCATCAAATCCAGCTTCCGCGCCAATGGCAAAGAGCCAGAGATTATTGTGCACGAGCACTGCGGCGAATCCGGCGCCATCGGCGCTGCGCAGGAAGCTCTCCGTCTCTGGAACAATGGACGTCAGACCACGTTTATCGGTCTCGAGGCCGTTGCGAACATCCGTTATCGCACTACCCGCAATGAAGATACACGTTGCTATTTCTGCAAAAACAACTGCCTGCGCACCTTCATCGACGTCGATGTAACCGGTAGACCAAGCGCGGAACACGGTCATATCCACCTTGTTGCAGAAGACCGCGCCGCTACGATGGAAGAGGTAGCCACTGGCGTAGCCAATCTGCCTCCTCTCGAACAGATACAGGCGAACCTTCCTGCGGGCGAATCTCACGGTTCTTCCTGCAGCACTGGTGGGCACAGTTCCCCCTCTGTATTCAAAGCGAAGGTAGAGCCACTGGTCCAAATTCAATTGGCCCCGGGGTCGAACAAGGTCGTCGAGCTTGCGAAACCCACGGAATTTCAACCGCGCAAAACCAAGGTTCCCCTACGGACCGGAGAACAGCGGCTCATCATCGCCACTTGCGAAAAGGGAGCAGTGGAAGATCTCGACGAGATGAAAGACATCAAAGCAGATATCGATAAGATCAAATCCGTCAATCCGAACTACGTTGACATTGCAGCGCGTGATGTCTTCCGTCATCGGGAGGTAGAGATTGTCTCCGACTCCATGCCAGCCACGAAAGGGTTATTCATTTCGAAAGCAACGAAAGAACGTGCTTCTCTCATGGAGCTGCGCAAAGAATTTCGCGTAGGAGTTCCTCGTCTCTTGAACACCTACACCTACGCTCCGTTCTTTAATGCATACTTCGCCAGCCTCGGTTTGAAATCCGAAAATATCATCTATTCGGATTACACTACGCCGGAACTTTATCGTGCAGGAGCAAGCCGGGGTGCCATTGATCCGTGCTATCCATCAAAAATTGGCATCGCTCACGTCTACAACCTGCTTGCCACCAAGCATGCAAAAAAACCGCTCAATGCGATCTGGTTCCCGATGTATGACGTGCTGCATTCCCATCTTGTGAACCTGACGGGATCCAACGCCTGCCCAACCGTAACGGCAACACCAGAGACAGTCAAAGCCGCCTTTACCAAGGAGAGTGATATCTTCGCCGAAAATGGCGTTCGGTATATGGATCCAATCCTGAACCTCCAGGACGAAAAAATATGTGCGGATCAGATGTTCAAGGCGTGGAGTCCAGTCCTGGGTGTCAGCCGGGAAGAAAATGAACGGGCTGTCGCTGTCGGGTTCAAATCTTTGCACGAGTGTGAGGCCGACATTCGCCGCCAGGCACGCAGAACGCTCGATGAACTGGAGCGCGAAGACCGGATTGGGATTGTGATGCTGGGACGGGTCTATCACCACGATCCCGGCCTCAATCACGAGATCATGGAAGAATTCCAGAAGCTGGGATATCCGGTTTTCTCACAAAGCACTTTGCCCCTTGACGAAGACTTGCTTGATCGTCTCTTCGGAGAAGAGGTTCGCGCTGGGCTGATCACTCATCCGCTGGATATCAGCGATGTCTGGAAGAACCGCTACTCCACCAGTACCAATCATAAAGTATGGGCCGCAAAGTTCACGGCCCGCCATCCCAATCTCGTCGCGCTCGAGGTGTCCAGCTTCAAGTGCGGACATGATGCTCCCATCTATGGGGTGATCGAAGGCATCATCGAACAATCAGGCACACCTTATTTTTCATTCAAGGATCTCGATGAGAACAAGCCCTCGGGCTCTATCCGTATTCGTGTCGAGACAATCGACTATTTCCTTCGTCGCTACCGGGAAGACATCATCAAGCGGCGCAGGGTCGAAAACGATATAGAAACGCAATTGGCGACGTTCGAGCAGTCGATCCGCGCCCAAACGCGGGATCCGTATGAGATGGCAGTCGCGGGGGATTGAACCAGGTCTCGCCGTTGATCGACGGATTTCAATATGGGGTCGTATGGTTGCGAAGTGGAGCTCAGTCAATAGATTTGTACTCTCCAACCTTGCTCGTCGGCCTGTTCGAACCTTCTTAAGCGTGCTGGCTATCGCGGTTGAAGTAACGATGATTCTCACCCTCGTTGGCGTAAGTTATGGCACGCTCGATGGAACGGCGCGCCGCGCTCGCGGCGTTGGCGCGGATATCCTGATCCGGCCTCCAGGATCATCGATCATTTCGCTCAGTACTGCTCCTATGAGCGACAAATTGGTTTCCATAGTAGCTAGCGGGCCTCACGTCACGATGGCGACAGGTACCGTCGTTCAACCACTTCAAGGACTCGACACAGTCACCGGCCTCGACCTGGATCAGTTCGCAAGGATGAGTGGAGGATTTCGCTTTCTGGATGGTGGCCCATTTCAAAAGGACGACGACGTTCTTGTCGACGAATTCTATGCACGGCAGAAAGGCCTCCGAGTTGGCGATAAGTTAGATCTCCTCGGCCATGATTGGCATGTAGCGGGTGTATTTGAGTCCGGCAAGCTCGCCCGAATCTGCCTCAGACTTCCAGTTCTCCAAAAGCTGACCGGAAATCCGAATCATTTGAGCCAGATCTACCTCAAAGTCGACAAGTCGGATCATGTGCAGGATGTAGTGAACGATCTTCGCAAGACGCTACCCGGGTATCCGGTTTATACAATGGAAGAGTTTACGTCGCTCCTGTCGATTAGCAGCGTTGGCCTGCTGCGGAACTTCATTGGCGTAGTAATTGCGGTCGCTGTCGTCGTTGGATTCATCGTCGTTTCGATGGCAATGTATACCGCTGTTCTCGAGCGAACCCGTGAAATCGGGGTTTTGAGAGCGCTGGGCGCATCCTCTTCTTTCATCTTCAGCCTTCTCCTGAAAGAAACTCTTCTCCTTGCTCTCACCGGTACCTGCATGGGTATTGTGTTAACTTATTTCGCGCAATGGTCTCTCGAACATATCGGGCGCTCGGGCCTAACGCAGGAGACTGTCTATGCCTGGTGGCCGATAGCGGGCGCCATCGCTGTTATAGGCGCAGTGCTTGGCACTCTGGCTCCGGCGTTCAAAGCCATACGCCAAGAGGTAACTCAAGCACTTTCGTATGAATAAGAGCTTCAATGCAGAACTTTCGATACTAGTCCTCGGATCGAAGTCGGCGAACGCTCTCCTCGAGCTTCGCGGTCAATTGCGAGGCCTCTAACCCTTCCTCGAAGGGAACAGCCTCTCCTACATATACCTCCAGCTGCCCCGAACGAAACCAGCGGGTCTTACCGGCACGCATCTCACCCAGCCCAATCAGCGCCACCGGCACCACAGGCACGCGCGCTTGTTGTGCGAGCAAGCCGATTCCCGCTCTGAACTGGTGCAGCTTCCCATCGGGGCTCCGAGTCCCCTCTGGAAAAATCATTACGGAATACCCTCTATCCATCGCTTGTCCAGCATGTGTGAAGCTCTTCTGAAACCCACGCTGTCGAGGCAGTGGAAATACATTGAACAATCCTGTCACCAGCCAGTACGCAACGGGCGCAAGCAGGTTCTGCAAAGCGCTCTGCTGGTTTCGCCCTTGTCGAAGGTCCATCAGCATCTCACCCGACATCGCAATCGCAACACGTCTTCGCAACCTTCCCGGCAGAGCGTAAAGGATAAGTGCACCGTCGTACGCGGTTACATGATTGGCAATCACGAGCACAGGCGCAAGCGGCAATTCCGCTGTCTCGCGCACCGCTCGCGGCGCGGCGAGCAACCAGATAAGTGGACGCATCACGAGTTCGAGAAACACAACGCGAATCGCGCGAATCGGCCAGCTCCACGGCCACCGTGGATACACATGCTCAGACCCCACCACCTCGCGCTCTTTCGGCAACCCCATCTGGGGCGGGGATACAGCCTCGGCGGGACTCGCCAGAGCAGGACGGAACTGTGCCGCGTTCCCAGCCGCCCGGGACGAAGTACTGGTCCCCTCCCGCTTCAACAACGCACGCAGATCGCCCAGCGTCTCCACTCCGGCAAGGGCATCGTCCTCGAACTCCAGGCCCAACCGCTGCTCGAGCGCCGATTGCAACTGCACTCGGCCCAGGCTATCCAGATGCAAATCCTCAGACAGCCGTAGCTGGTCATTGGCGCCCGACAGCGACTCGCCGGTAATCTCCGCAATCATTTTGAGCAGCACATCCTCCCGGGTAATCTCCGAGGCGCCTCCCTGCTGTCGGCTCAAGAGCGTCGCGCAAGCCCACTCCGCCACATTTCTGCGCAACAGCTTCCCCGTCGAGGTATACGGAAACTGTAGATCCGGCCACCGCAGCACTCGCCGGATCTGCTGATACTCCGCCAGCCCACGGTTCGCCTGACCAACCGTTGCTTGAAGCTCGTCATCGCTCCCCGAAAAGAGCACCACTGCAACCGGCTCCGGGCCGCTCGTGGTCTCGCACGGCACCACGGCGCATCCGCGTACCCCCGGCTGCCTCGCCATCGCCTCTTCCAGATCCGCAGGATGCACGTTCATCCCCGCACCGGTGACGATCACTTCACCTTTTCTGCCAAGAAACCGCAGTTCGCCGGACTCATCCCTCGCCCCGAGATCGCCTGTCGCCAGCCACTCGCCCGGGCGCGGACGCATGGTGCCTCCCTGCCACGTCGCTGTCGCCAGCATGTCTCCGCGCACTAGGATTTCGCCTTCATCGCTAATGCGAACCTCACGTCCCGGTAGAGCTTTACCGATCGTTCCATGTCCGATGCGGAATGGATGATTCAGCGTCACGAGAGCAGTTGTCTCCGTCATGCCATAACCCTGAATCAATGCGAACCCAAGCCTGTTCCAGAAATCCTCCAGATCGGCGGGCAACGTAGCTCCGCCCGAGATGACCGCCCAGAACGTCCACCCTAGTCCGCGATGCACCCGCCGAAAGCGCCACCATCGCTTCCAGGCCGATAGGTCCTTTGTCCCTTCTAGGTCCCGTGCGAGCGAATCGTAACGCGCCAGCAGATGCATACGCAGCAGGTGCAACACGCGCGGCACCGTGATCAGTACCGAGATGCGCTCGCGCCGTATCAGTTCCGTCATTCGCGACGGCTCCAACTGATCACTAAAGTGCAACTCCGCCGTTAGAAGCGGAGGCGTCCATAAACCCATGAACTGTCCGAAGACATGACTGAGCGGTACGCCGTGCAGAAACCGCAGCGGATGCACCCAACGTTCATACTTCAGATATTTAGCGATCTCATCCTCAATCGGCTGCAAGCTCGCAAGCACATTGCGGTGCGTAAGGACAATTCCTTTCGGCTCGGCAGTTGTGCCGGATGTAAAGATGATCTGAAACGGCGTCTCTCCACTGACCGCATCGCTCACCGCGAAGATCGGTTCAGGGCACAACTGTTTATTCACTTCAGAGAACAATAGCTGCGGAACATCGCTTTGCATTGAAGCCAACAGACCACGATCGCCCACGATCAGCTTCGGCGAAACATCCGTCACGACACGGTGAGCGAACTCGGTCGAACCCGCCGCATCAAGTGGTACCGCGATCACTCCGCGCAACAGGCAGCCGAAGAAAATGCCGATCCATTCTGCGGAATTTTCGCCCCACAGAACAATCCGGTCACCTGCGACTATACCGCGCCGGTTAAGTTCAGCGGCAAATCTACCTGCGAGTTTCGCGAGTTCGCCGTACGTTGTTGCATAGCGCCGATTGCCGCGATAGGCGACCACGGCCGTCTCCGAACCGTGCCTACGAAAATCTTCAACGAGGCTGCCCAGATGGGAACGCACACGGCCATCATAGCGGTAATTGAACTGAATAGTCGTTCTGCAGTTCTACCCCACTCCTCTGATTGCAAATCAGCCACCGATGACGAAAAGGTTCATGAATATCCTGCAAGATTCTCCGGACTACTGCCACTCGCATAAGGATACCGGCGCGCTCAAAAGGCCATGAGCATATTCGAGCTTAGCGTTTACTACTCACACCACAATAGAGGAAATATGGAAAGTGATCGGAATCCGTCGGTTGATCAAGGCTACCATTGGGCTCGGTGGAGAATCCTTTCTCCGTTCGTTAGCCGAAATTGGAAATTTGGAGCTCCGACGATATTGCGGTCAAGTTCTCTTTGGTCTTCGGGTTCGAAGATATTGCGTTATCGCATCCTTCAAGCAGCGGACCACGGGAGAGAGATGGCCAATGTGCCGGGAATGAAGCGCCCATACACTCTGCTGAAGTACGAAATCTTTTACCTTGATCGTTCTAAGATGCTTTCGAAAGGGCGAAGAAGCGTAGACATGTGGCATGACTATCGCGATTCCGACATTCTGAGCGACAAGGGAAAGCTGCAGGTCATTTCCCTCGGCCTCTACCGCGATTGCCAGAGGAAGACTCTGACGAAGTAATGCTGTTTCAAGCATGGAGCGAGCACCGCAGCCATGCGGGTTCAATATCCAGGGATTGGAAGAAATATCCTTGAGCTTTAGCAAAGAAGGAAGCTGGTTGGACTTTGCTGCCACAACCGAGAAGATCTCCGTTCCAAGTCGTTCGCCATCTAAAGTGGCAGGCGGAGCGCCCCCCTCGGGAAGAAGCACGACGGCGGTATCGAGCGTGCGGCTTACAAGTCGATCCAAGAGCGTAGTGGACC
>Ga0206911_1045_pt1 | contig 30005 bp, 22 predicted proteins | sample Alteio_BWOrgHeat_74_FD_152956 | JGI IMG/M metagenome (GOLD analysis project Ga0206911, IMG submission 152956) | Enriched cells from forest soil in Barre Woods Harvard Forest LTER site, Petersham, Massachusetts, United States -... | ecosystem: Environmental > Terrestrial > Soil > Temperate forest >...
CGTAATCCCCCAATCGCCGTCCATCCGAACTGCCAACCACTAGTTTAGATGCCTGGAGCCGCAGAACGGTTTCGATACCGGCGACAGGTTGGCGTCATTGTATCGCTGGAGACTGTTAAAATCGAGCCGTGAGCAAGGTTTCTACAGCACGAAAGTTAGGGGTGGTGGCACGCGTGGCAACCCAGCAGGCCAAACGCTCCCGGACAGTGCGGGCGGCAACGCAGGCCGCAGCGACCACGGCGAAGGCATTCGGGCGGGTGCTGCACCAGCTCTGGCTCGAAGTCACAGGGGTGGTTTTCCTGATCATGGCCTTGAGTTTCGCGGGCGCCACGGTAAAAGAGTACGGAAAATATCACGCCGGCCAGACGGGTTTGGGACGGGTGGTAGTTGCAATTTGTTTCACAGTAGCGTTTGCATGGTTCGGCGTGAGTTCGTTCTGGAGAGTGAAGAAGAAGGGGAGCGGCCGGTCACAGTGACGCGGGCATAGCGGCGCTGCGCGGTTCAGCGAATTCCCTTCAACTCCGCTCAGGGCAGGCCACGCTTCGCGGGTCGGAATCGGAATACGACAATGCTTAATTTGAAACCGGGTGTTAGTAATGGCTGAGAGAGTTAGTGTGGATGAGAAGCATGTAGCTGCGGTAGCTGAGATCGAGACGTCTTCGCATATTCCGGTGAAGCCGTTGTACACCCCTGCGGATCTCAAAGGCTCGGACTATGAGGGTGAAGTGGGGTATCCCGGCGAGTATCCATTCACCCGCGGCGTGCAGGCGACCATGTACCGTGGGCGATTGTGGACCATGCGGCAATATGCCGGGATGGGCGACGCCGAGGCGTCCAACGCACGCTACAAATATCTGTTGGCCAACGGAACTACAGGACTTTCGGTGGCGTTCGACTTACCAACCCAAATCGGGATGGATTCGGACCACGCCCTGGCTGCAGGGGAAGTGGGCAAGGTGGGCGTCGCGATCGATTCCCTCGAAGATATGGAACGGTTATTCGCCGGCATCGATCTAACCAAGATTTCGACATCGATGACCATCAATGCAACAGCGTCGATCCTGCTCGCCCTGTATACGGCGGTTGCGCGGCGGCAAGGGGCAGATATCGGGAAGCTTTCCGGTACTGTGCAGAACGATGTGCTGAAGGAGTACATCGCGCGCGGGACGTATATTTATCCGCCACGGCAGGCGCTCCGCGTGGTTACCGATATGTTTGCCTGGACCAAGGAGAACGTCCCGGAGTGGAATACGATTTCGATATCCGGCTATCACATGCGGGAAGCGGGATCGACTGCGGTCCAGGAGGTGGCGTTCACACTGGGCAACGGCATGACGTATGTGGAGGCGGCGATCAAGGCCGGGCTGGATGTGGATAAGTTCGCGCCGCGCCTGTCATTCTTTTTCAATGCGCACAGTAATTTTCTAGAAGAGGTCGCAAAATTCCGCGCTGCGCGAAGGATGTGGGCGCGCATCATGCGGGAGCATTTCAAGGCGAAGAATCCGAAGTCGTGGATGCTCCGGTTTCATACCCAGACCGCTGGCTCGACGCTGACGGCGCAACAGCCGGAAAATAATATTGTACGGACGGCGATCCAGGCGCTGGCGGCCGTACTCGGCGGGACGCAGTCGCTGCACACCAACTCCTACGACGAGGCTTTGGCTCTCCCGACCGAACAGGCGGCGGGCATTGCTTTGCGCACCCAGCAGGTTATCGCATACGAATCAGGTGTGGCGCAGACCATCGATCCGCTGGCGGGATCGTATTACATCGAGTCGCTTACCAATGAGATTGAGAAGCGCGCGGCGGAATATCTGGGCAAAATTGAAGTGATGGGAGGAATGCTGCGCGCGATCGAGCACGGATTTGTGCAGCACGAAATTCAAAACGCGGCATATGAGGCGCAGCAGGCTGTGGATCATGGAGATGCCGTGGTTGTGGGTGTGAACCGGTTTGAGGTGGAAGCGGAGAAATCGATTCCGCTTCAGAAGATCGATCCCGGGCTGGAACTGAAGCAGATCGAACGAGTGCGGGCGCTGCGCATGCGGCGGTGCGCCGGCCCGTGGAAGTCAGCGCTCCAGGCTGTCGAGGATGCGGCGCGCTCGGGAGAAAATGTTATGCCGAGAATTTTGGCGGCCGTGGAAGCGTACGCAACCGTGGGCGAGATTTCCGACGCGATGCGAAGGGTGTTTGGAGAGTACAGGGAAGCGGTGGTAGTTTAGGCGCGGTCGTTGGTCGTTGGTCGTTGGCGGCTGGTCGTCGGTAGCTGGCTTTTTTGGTGCTCCGGAAGCGATTTCAATCCGAAGTTTTGTAATCGCAGGCGGTGCGGCAGGGCTCGCAGTACATCAGTCCGTCCTGGCAGACCCGGACCTCCAGCACAGTCTGACAGAGGCAGCAGAATTTTTCGCATTCGCAGGTGTCCTCTGGCATTTCGCATTGAGCGCAACGGTACTTGGCGCGACCGCTTCCGGGCGATGATGATGAAGAGGATCGATTACTGGACATAATAAAAATGTAACGCCAGCATGACTGGCCGGGAAAGTGCCGTTGGTAACGCGCAATTTTTTCCTTGGAGAGCCGGATATTTCGTTCCTGGAACCGCCATTAGCCAAGTGAGCACACCATCGGAGGCCGGGTGTGGCGTTCCCATATAATTCTGGGCAATGACCTTCCAACAGTTGCTGGACGGAGTGGAAGTCCTCGCGCAAAGCGGGGATGATCCGGCTGTGAGCAGTGTGGAATATAACTCGCGGCGGGTGAAGCCGGGTTGCGTATTTGTGGCCATCCGGGGCGAATCCAGCGATGGGAACCGGTTTATCGATCAGGCGATTCAGGCGGGAGCGGCGGCCGTGGTGACCGATTCGGCGGGAGAAGTGCCGCGCCCGAACGTGGGCTGGGCTGTGGTTCCGAACGGGCGGCGGGCACTAGCGCGGGTGAGTGCGAACTTTTATAGGAAGCCGGCAGAGCGAATGGCGGTCACCGGAATTACCGGGACGAATGGCAAGAGCACGACTGCGTTTCTGGTGGAATCGATACTGACGGCGGCGGGACGCAAGAGCGCGCTGATCGGGACCATTGAATATCACGTTGCCGAAAACGTGCTGCCCGCTCCGCATACCACTCCGGAAGCGCTCGAACTGAATCGCATTTTCCACCAGGCGTTGGCCGAGGGGGCGACGGATGTGGTGATGGAAGTTTCCTCGCATGCGCTTGCGCAGGAGCGCGTCTATGGAGTGCCGTTTGATGTGGCTGTATTTACTAATCTGACGCGCGACCATCTGGATTACCACAGAACAATGGAAGAATACTTCGCGGCCAAACGCGTGCTCTTTGAAGGGTGCGGAACGGATCCGCCGCGAGCCGTGGTGACGAATGGGGATGACGAATACGGCGCGAAATTGGCCGATTTCAGCCGGAAGCGGAGTTCCCTGGTGCTTAAATATGGATGGGAGCGCGGCGATGTGCACGCCGAGAAAGTGGAGATCACGACCCGCGGAACACGGTTTGATCTGGTGATGCCAGAAGGAAAGATCGCGGTCTTTTCGGCTCTGATCGGACGCGTGAATGTCTACAACATTCTGGCTGCAGCGGGAGCCTGTTTCGCACGTGGCTGTCCGGCACAAGCGATTTTGGATGGGGTCGGCAGATTGGCCTGTGTTCCGGGAAGGTTTGAGCGAGTGGACTGCTGCCAGCCCTTCACCGTAGTAGTGGACTACGCGCATACCGATGATGCACTACGGAATTTGACCGCATTGGCGCGGGAGTTGGTTTCAGCGGCGAAGGGAAGAGTGTTGACGGTGTTTGGATGCGGCGGGGATCGGGACCGCAAGAAGCGTCCGCTGATGGGCGAAGCGGCGGGGCGGGGAAGTGATTTTGTAGTGCTCACTTCGGACAATCCAAGGAGCGAAGATCCGCTGGCGATAATGAATGATGCGGTCGTCGGGTTGCAGAAGACAGGAGTGAAGTACAGCGTGGAAGTTGACCGGCGCAAGGCGATCGCTTTGGCGATCGGCGAGGCGCGGGCGGGAGATATTGTGTTGCTGGCGGGAAAAGGGCACGAGAAGGTGCAGATTTCGCGGGAGGGTGCGCTTCCGTTTGATGACCTCGAAGTAGCGCGGCAGGCTCTGCATGCGGTCGGGTTTGAGTGCGATGCCGCTGCGTCGGGAGCGAAATTATGAAACTAACGCTCGGTAGGATCGCCGAGTTTATTTCCGCGACGGGCGAATTTGCTCCGGCACAAATGGCGCATGCCTATTCGATTGATTCCCGGACCACGGTGTCGGGGCAGCTTTTTTTTGCGGTGCAGGGCGAGCGTTTGGATGGGCATGATTTTGTGGAGCAGGCACTGGAAAAAGGGGCCGTCGCGGCAGTCGTTCGCAAAGATCAGATGGGCCGCTATCCCGAGCACACTCCGCTCCTGGCTGTGGAGGATACTCTTACCGCGCTGCAGGCATTGGCGACCGCGGTGCGAAAGCTATGGGGCAAGCCGCTGGTCGGGGTAACGGGATCGGCGGGGAAGACGACCACCAAGGAAGCGATTGCACATGTGTTGGGTGCGCGCTTTCGAGTGCTGAAGTCAGAAGGGAACTTTAATAATCATTTTGGGTTGCCGCTGATGCTGCTGAAACTCGAGCCGGAGCATGACGTGGCCGTGATCGAGATGGGCATGTCGCACGCCGGAGAAATCCGGGCGCTGGCGAAGATTGCCCAACCGGAGATTGGCGTGGTAACGAATGTGGCGGCGGTACATCTGGAGTATTTTGATTCGCTGGCGGGGATTGCGCGGGCGAAATATGAGTTGATCGAGTCCTTACCCGCGAGCGGAACCGCCGTGTTGAATGCCGACGACGAGTATGTCTCGCAGTTTGGTCGCGGCTTCAAAGGGAAGGTTGTGATGTATGGGACGCGAATCACGGCCGATGTGAGGGCGGAACATATTCGCTCCGAGGGCGCGCAGGGCACGGAGTTCGATGTGGTAATCGGAAGCGTGCGGGAATGCGCCAGGTTGCCCCTGGTTGGCGAACATAACGTCCTGAATGCTCTGGCCGCGGTAGCAGTGGGTGTGGAGCGTGGATTGAAACTCGCCGAGGTTGTTGGGAGGCTGGCCACGCTGGCGCCAGCCGACAAACGCGGGCAGGTTCTCCAAGTGGGTAACATCACGGTGATCAACGATTGCTACAATTCGAATCCGAAGGCATTGCAAGCTATGGTGAACGCGCTGGCGGCGATGCCCGCCACACGGCGCATCGTGGTGGCGGGGGAGATGCTGGAACTGGGTCCGGCGGGCGAAGGACTCCACCGGCAAGCGGGAGAGGATATCGCCCAAAAAAAGATTGATGTTGTGGTCGGAGTGCGCGGGTTGGCCGAGGCCTTGGTTGATACGGCGAAACAGGCTGGAGCGCGGGCAGAGTTTGTCTCGTCCCCGGAAGCTGCCGGAGAGTGGCTGGCTCGCGAGACGCAGGATGGCGACGTGATTTTGTTGAAAGCTTCGCGCGGAGTGAAACTGGAGAAGGCGCTGGAAACCTGGAAGGCGCGGCGCGACGAAGAGTAATGCTTCACCACGGAGGCACCGAGACACGGAGGAAGGCGCGGGAAAGCAAACCTTGGATACCAGTCTGTAGAGGTATTCAAGAAAAAGAGTCGTTCGTGTAGCGTGCTCGGGCAAGTATGGTTTTTCTCGGTGACTCCGTGGTGAGTATCTGGCTGGAGTCTGTTAGGACATTTCTTCGGCGGGACGGAGGCTGATTGCTCTACTGGCTGTTGTTTGTGAAGCTGCAACATTATTTTCCGCCGTTCCGCATCTTCCGCTACCTGACATTTCGCACCGCCTTCGCCAGTCTTACCGCACTGTTTACCGCGCTCATCGTCGGCCCGCTGGTGATCAACCGGCTGCGGGAATTTCAGATTGGACAATACATTCGGGAAGAAGGTCCGAAGGCGCATCAAAAAAAAGCAGGAACGCCGACCATGGGCGGTCTGCTGATTGCCATTGCCATTGTGGTGCCGACGTTGCTGTGGGCGGACCTGACTAACCGATTTGTTTGGATCGCGGTCTTCGCCACGTGCGCCTTTGCAGCGATCGGATTTACCGACGACTACACCAAAGTGGCGCATCGCCGGAATCTTGGCCTGACGGGGCGCGCGAAGTTAGGGCTGCAAGTTGCAACCAGCATCGTGATCGCGTCGATGCTGATCGCCATGCAGGCCTATGGAATGTATTCCACCAAGCTGATTGTGCCGTTCCTCAAGCAGTTTCATCCCGACTTGGTGGTGCAGAGCCTGGAGCGCTTTCCACATCTCTGGCCGCTGGCGTTTCTTCCTTTCATTGCCTTCGTTGCTTTCGTGATTGTGGGCGCGAGCAACGCGGTGAATCTTACCGACGGCCTCGACGGTTTGGCCATTGGCTGTACCGTGATTGCGGCGGGCGCGCTCACCGTGCTGACTTACGTTAGCGGGCATGCGACGTTCGCGACGTACCTGGAAATTCCGAAGATGCCGCAGGTGGGCGAATTGACAATTTTTTGCGGAGCGATGGTCGGATCGTCGATTGGATTTCTTTGGTACAACGCGCATCCCGCAGAAGTGTTTATGGGCGACGTGGGGTCGCTGGCGCTCGGCGGCGCGATTGGAACGGTCGCGGTCATCATCAAGCAGGAACTGCTGCTGCCATTTATCGGCGGCGTATTTGTGATCGAGGCGGTGTCGGTGATCCTGCAGGTGGGGTCGTACAAGCTCCGTAAAAAGCGGATTTTCAAGATGGCGCCGCTGCATCATCATTTCGAGTTGATGGGATGGTCGGAGTCTAAAATTATTGTGCGCTTTTGGATTGCGTCGCTGGTGTTTGCGTTGTTCGCGCTGACGACGTTGAAACTACGATAGAAACCCGTTCACCACGGAGTCACAGAGACACAGAGAAAACCAGCACTATGTCTTTCTCGTTCAGGAACGCAGGACGGTCGATTGGCGCCTGTTTCCCGAAGTGTTTCCTTAGTTTAGGTTTTCTCTGTGTCTCTGTGACTCTGTGGTGAAATAGATTCGATGGAACTCAAAGATAAACGCGTATTGGTGGTTGGCCTGGGCAAGTCCGGGGTGGCGTCGGCGCTGTTCTTGAAGGCGCACGGGGCGCGGGTCACTGTCTCAGACACCAAAAGCGGAGACGAGCTTCGCAACGAAATTCCCACCCTGCTCGATCACGGAATCACGGTCGAGACCGGCGGTCACGGAGAGCGCACGTTTCGCGGGCAAGACCTGATTGTGGTGAGCCCTGGGGTCCCGGTCGATGCGCCTTTACTGGCGCAAGCGCGGGCCATGGGTGAGGCAGTGATTGGAGAGATTGAACTGGCGGCGCAATTCTTGCCGGGGCCGATTGTCGCTATCACCGGATCGAACGGGAAGACTACGACCACGTCCTTGACCGGCGAGATTTTAACGGCGGGGGGATTGCCCACGCTGGTCGGCGGCAACATTGGTACTCCGGCGATCTCGCTGGCGGAGCGGGCGAAAGCGGAGACTGTCATCGTGCTGGAGGTTTCAAGTTTTCAGCTGGAAACGATTCGGACATTTCGTCCGAAGGTTGCCGTGGTCCTAAATGTTACGCCCGATCATCTGGACCGGCATCGCACGTTTGAGGCCTACGTGGATGCGAAGGCGCGCATGTTTGAGAATCAGCGGGCTGACGATTTTGCCGTGCTGAACGAGGATGATCCGACCTGCATGGCGATGGCGGTGCGCACTCGGGCGCAGGTGTTCTGGTTCAGCCGGCAGAAGGAAGTGACGCGGGGAGCGTGGGTGCGCGAGGGGAACATTCTGTTTCGCGATGGGGAGCGGCAGCGCGAAGTTATGCTGGTTTCCGAAATTCCACTGAAAGGTGCGCACAATCTGGAGAATGTCCTCGCGGCGGCTTGCGCGGGCGCGCTGATGGGATGCCTGCCGGAGAAGATCCGAGAGGCAGTGCGCAACTTCAAAGCCGTCGAGCACCGACTGGAGTTCGTGGCGACGATCCGTGGCGTAGATTATTACAACGACTCAAAGGCCACCAACGTGGATGCGACCATCAAAGCCCTGGAGTCGTTTCCAGCGAATATCCACTTGATTATTGGCGGAAAGGATAAAGGCAGCGACTACACGGTGCTCAACGATCTCCTGCGGCAGCGGGTGAAACGCGTGTATACGATTGGCGCGGCGGCGGCAAAGATCGAATCGCAGATCGCTCCATCAAAGGACGAAGGTGTTGAAGTCATTCATGCGGAGACGCTGGAGAATGCCATTCGGAAAGCGAATGCCGCAGCGCTGCCCGGTAATGTAGTGTTGCTGGCCCCGGCGTGCGCCAGCTTCGATCAGTTCAAGAATTACGAGCAGCGCGGGCAGGTGTTTAAGGAGATTGTGCGGGGGCTGGCCGCAGATGCGGAGAAAGCCGAGAAAACTAGCTGACTAGAATCGGCGGTTCGTCTCACAATCCGCACCCCGGCGGGTCGGCATCAAGCAGTTGCAAAAGTTTCTTGGCAGATGACAGATCCGGGTTGAAGCGCAGCACGCGAAGCACGGAGGCACGCGCTTCATTTATTCTCCCAGATTCGCAGAAAGTACGCGCCAGGTTCATCCCGATGCTGCTGTCGGCGGGGGCGCGGTCGAAGGCTCCTTGCCATAGTTCGACCGCACGCTGCGGATGTCCGCTCCGTGCCTCAATTACTCCGAGGTTTGCGGCAGCATCGATGAGTGTGGAATCCAAAGCCAGCGCCTTCTGATACAAGTCGCGCGCCTTTTCCACCGCGCCGTGATTCAACTCGACATAGGCCAGTCCGGAAAGAATTGCCGGGTCATCCGGAAATTGCTTGGCCGCCTCATGCAGTAAACGGTCCGCTTGGGCGGCCGCTTCCTGCGAGCCGTTTTCAGCCAGCGATTGCCATGCCAGGGCGCGATCCCGGATGTCGTCGTCAGCTTCCTTGGAATATGGAAAAGGAATGAGCGTGGGAGAAGGATTTCTCGTAGTCGAGTTTTGCGACGACGAGTCCTGCAATAACTGCGGCGACAATTCCGGACGGCGCTGGATGCGGTGGTCCGTCACCTCGGTGTGAGAAATGTCGACGCTTAACGAAGATGGCATGTGGCAGGCAGTGCAGTCAGGGCGGTCCGCGTGGTGCTTGGCCCCGAATGCCTTACCGTGACAGGCGAGACATTTTCCACGGTAATAGGACGCACGCTGCTCGGCCGGCGGAGAGCTATGCGGATCATGACAGCTCATGCAGGACATCGCGTCGCCCGACTTTTTCTTGCATGTGCTTTGCGCCAGAGCCTCAAATTGGCTGTTCGCGCCGAGGCCGGAAGACCCCTCACCTGCCAGAACATAGTGACGCACGAAGTCGTCGAGGATGTCGCCGGGGCGGAAATCATAGCCATGGCGGCCCGCACGTTCGATCGCCACGTTGCCTTCGAGGTGACACTGCATGCAAACCGAGTCTCTGCGCTCAGCGGGAAGCTTTGCCGGATTAAGCATCTCCGGACGAACCATGGCCGGACGAACCATCTCCGGACGAACCATCGCCGCAGCTGTGGTTTGATTGGTATCGGTGACGTGAGCTGCCCCAGGTCCGTGGCAGCGTTCGCAGCCAACTCCATTCTGGGTGAAAAGAGGCGTTGAATATTTGTTTTCCGTGCCCTTGAGCGGTGGTTGCATCCCGCTGGTGTGGCACCGCAGACAGGTTGCGTAAGCGGGCAGATTCAGCGGAATTTCTCGGGTGTTCCCGTAAGCCGGAGCCATATCCCAAACTTTTCGATAGGCGTACCAGTTGATGGGAGACTCAAAAAAGAAATCATCGACGGCGAACACATAACTGCGGCCGCGGCGCCCCGAGCCGATGAAGTAAAGTAATTGCCGCTTGTCATTTACCGTCGAACCTCCCGGGCGCTCGAAACTCAGCCAGACTTTGTCGCCTTCGGTGTAGATCCTGTAATGCACGCCAGACTTGTCATGCACGAAGTCAGCAGGTCTGAGGTTCTCAATCGCCGGCCCGCTGGCGTGCGCCATGGGCGTCTTCATGTAAGAGTCGTAGATGGAAACATGACAGCCGGCGCAGGCTTCATTGCCCACATAGCCCGTGCGTGCAGGGCCTGAATTACCAGCAGGGTTCGCGGTCTGTGCGGGTGCGGCTGCGAGAAAAATCAAGGATGTAAGGCAGAGTAAAGACACCAGAAGCAACATTCGCTGAGCCCGCTCTAAGCGAAATCGTTTCTCCCGCACAGCTTCCTCTTCCTAATGAGCTCTCTGGTTTAGCGCTGCCGAACTAGCGATGACCGCCGCAGAATCATCATAAGGCAGGATCACTTCGGTGAGCGATGAACCAAGAGAATCAACAATCAAGAACCAACAATGGGCAATTCGTGCTCCGTGTCTCCGCTACTCCGTGGTGAAATGAAATTCCCATGGCAAAGCGTGTGAGTGTGGATCGCTGGTTGTTTACTGTCACCATGCTGCTGGTGTTTGTGGGGCTGGTGATGGTGTTTTCGGCTTCGGCGGTGATGGCGCGGGAGCGCTTCGGGTCGCCGTATGCATTTTTGTCCAAGCAATTGGTCTGGGCAGCCGCGGGCCTCGTCGCAATGGTCGTGGCCATGCGGGTGGATTACCGGCGCTACAAGAATCCGGCACTGGTTTTTTCGCTTCTGGGGATTACCACGCTGCTGCTGATTTCCGTCTTCTTCCTCGATCGCTCGCATAATACGCATCGCTGGTTCCGCGTGGGCGCGTTTTCCTTCCAGCCCTCAGAGCTGGCCAAGCCAGTGCTGATTCTTTTTTTGGCATATTTTCTGGAAGCCCGCACTAAAACCATGGACGACTGGCGCAACACTCTGCTCCCGGCGGCTGCGCCCGTGCTGATGATGTTGGGGCTGATTGTCTTGCAGCCGGATCTGGGTACGGCCATTGCCTGTGCCGGGATCGCAGCTTGCATCCTTTATGTGGCAGGGATGCGAATGCGGTACTTCGGTTACGCCTTCGGGGCGTCGCTGCTGCCGCTTTATTTCCTGATCTTTCACGTGAGCTGGCGGCGCGACCGCATTCTGGCGTTTCTTAATCCCTATGCTGACCGCCAAAAAACCGGCTTTCATATTATTCAGTCGCTGATCGCGGTGGGCATTGGCGGCGTGACCGGTACCGGTCTGATGGAAGGCAAGCAGAAGCTGTTCTATCTGCCAGAGCCGCATACCGATTTTATTTTTGCCGTGACCGCGGAAGAGTTGGGCCTGGTGGGAGCGATGGCTGTGGTAACCCTGTTCGCGATTTTTCTATGGCGCGGCATGCGGGCTTCATGGCGCACCGAAGATGTCTTCGGCAGATATCTGGCAGTGGGAATCACCGCCATGGTCGTGCTGCAAGCCTTCATCAACATCAGCGTGGTGCTGGGGATGATGCCAACCAAGGGAATTCCGCTGCCCCTGGTGTCGTATGGAGGCTCCTCTCTCTTCTTTACCCTGGCTTGTGTGGGCGTGTTGCTGAACATAACGAAGCAGGCGGAATAAAAGCATTGAGTCATTGAGTGATCGGGCAATTGAGTGAATGAAAGCATCGTCCGATGAGTCAGTTACCCAATCATCAATGAGTCAAACGCTCAATCATTTATAGTCACCTCATGCGGGCTATTCTGGCGGGCGGCGGGACGGGCGGACACGTGATCCCCGCGCTGGCCATCGCCAACGAACTCAAGAAAAATTATGCGGCTGAGGTGCTGTTCATCGGGACGGCGCGCGGAATCGAGAACCGCCTGGTCCCCGCCGCAGGATATCCGCTGCAACTAGTGCGGGTGGGGGCGCTGAAGAACGTCAGCCTGATGACGCGGGCGAAGACGGCGTTCGACTTGCCGCGGGCGATTTGGAGCGCGGGCCGGATGTTGAATGAATTTGCGCCGGACGTAGTGATCGGCGTCGGCGGCTATGCTTCGGGGCCGGCGATGCTGGCGGCGGTGGTCAAGCATATTCCCACTCTGGCGTTTGAGCCGAATGTTGTGCCGGGATTCGCAAACCGGGTGGTGGCGCGATTCGTGTCGGGCGCGGCGGTACATTTTGAAGAGACTGCGAAATATTTTCGTCATGCGGAAGTGACGGGCGTGCCGGTGCGGCAGGAGTTTTTTGAAATTCCGGTGCTAACGAATAAGAAGCACGGCGGAGGAGTTCCGACTCTGCTGGTGTTTGGCGGAAGCCAGGGGGCGCATGCGATCAATGAGGCGATGATTCGCTGCCTGCCGGAGTTGCGTCGGCAGGCGCCGGGGATGCACATCATTCATCAGACAGGCGAGCGTGACTATAATGACGCGCTGGCGGCGTATAAGTCTTTAGGCGAGTCAGCCGAGGTTTTCAAGTTTATCGAAGACATGCCGGCGGCTTTTGCGCGAGCGGATCTGGTAGTGTGCCGGTCGGGCGCGAGCACGGTGGCGGAGATTACGGCGGCGGGGAAACCTGCGATCTTCGTGCCGTTTCCGCGAGCGGCCGATGATCATCAGCGTGTGAATGCCGAAGTGCTGGCGTGCGAGGGAGCGGCGGTGGTGGTGGAAGAATCGAAGCTGGAGGGGGTGTGGCTGGCGGAGACAATTGCGGCGCTGCTGGGTGATCCGCGGCGATTGGAAGTGATGAGCGATGCGGCGCGGAGTTTGGCGCATCCCAATGCGGCCCGGGATATTGCGGCGATGGCGGTCAGGGTGGCGGGAATTGAGAGTTAGTGGAGCCTGTCGTGAAGAGCGCAGAAACGCGGAGAGAACTTCTCGGCGAGTCCGGGTTTCGTCTCGGTGAAAGGGATCCTTCGACTGCCTAAGTGCTGCGCATTCGCGAAGCGCTTACTTACGCTCAGGATGACAAAAACATGTTTGCCAAGATTCAGCAGGTACATTTCGTAGGCATTGGCGGGATCGGCATGAGCGGCATCGCCGAGGTGTTGCTGAATCTCGGCTACAAGGTTTCGGGTTCGGATCTGAAACATTCCGGCGTGACCCAGCGACTGGCGGGGCTGGGAGCTTCAGTGTTTGACGGCCATCGCGCGGAAAATATTTCCGGAGCCGAAGTTGTAGTGACCAGTTCGGCGATCGCAGCGGAGAATCCCGAGGTTGTCGAGGCGCACAAGTTGCATGTGCCAGTGATTCAGCGTGCCGAGATGCTGGCGGAGTTGATGCGGCTAAAGTACGGCATCGCGATTGCGGGGATGCACGGCAAGACGACGACGACTTCGATGGTGGCGGCGGTGCTGGCGGCCGGAGGCCTTGATCCTACTGTCGTGGTCGGCGGCCGCGTGGACGCGATGGGCTCGAATGCCCGGCTGGGGAAGTCGCATTATCTGGTGGCTGAGGCCGATGAGAGCGACCGGTCGTTCCTGAAACTCTCACCCATTCTTTCAGTCGTCACCAACATCGACCGCGAACACATGGATTGCTACCGCAACATGCGCGATGTGAAGAAAACGTTTCTGGAGTTCATGGATCGCGTGCCCTTCTATGGCATGGTCGTGGTGTGCAATGACGATCCCATGCTGCGGCGTTTGTTGCCGCAGGCACAGCGGCGCACGGTGACCTATGGCACGAAGCGGGGATCGGATTTCCTCGTCAAGTTGGAAACTAATGTCAATTCGGAAACGAATCCCGCCTCGCAGGGGCGTCCAAAAAATGCGCCGGGGGAGGTCCAACCCTTGAGCCTCTTTCACGTGAGTTTTCAGAAAAAAGATCTGGGCGAGTTCACCTTGCATGTGCCTGGGGTACACAACATTCTGAATGCGACGGCTGCGATCGCGGTCGGGGTGGGGCTCGATGTGGAAGTGGAGGCGATCCGCCAGGGGCTCGATCAGTTTCGCGGGGTTGACCGGCGATTCCAGTTGCGCGGCCGGGCCTCAGGCATCAGCGTAATCGACGATTACGGGCACCATCCCACGGAGATCAGGGCAACGCTGGCGGCGGCGCGGCAGTGTGGGTTTCGCAAAGTCCATGTCGTCTTCCAGCCGCACCGCTACACGCGCACCCGCGATCTGATGGAAGAGTTCACCACGGCGTTTGGAGACGCAGACTCGCTGTTCATCCTCGACATTTATGCAGCCAGCGAGAAGCCGATCGAGGGAATCAGCGGAGAAGCGTTGGCACAAACCATCCGCGAGAAGGGTGGGCGAAGCGCGCAGTATGTGAGCTCCTTTGCGGACGCGGCGAGCTCAGTTGCCGACGTGGCGCAGGATGGCGACATGATTCTCACGCTGGGTGCAGGCAGCGTTTCGCAGCTGGGGCCGACGATTGTGGAAAGGCTGAAAGGCGCGTCTTAGCTGTTGGGGCGGTGTTATCATACATGAGCATGTGCATGCTCATATGCAGGAATGGGAAACGATGAAAACGGCTCGAGTTCAAGTGTTGACGACACCTGCCTTTCGCGATTGGCTGCGCAAAGAGGCGAAGAATGCCGGGGTCAGCGTGGCCGAGCTGGTGCGCACCCGCTGCGAGGGAACGCCGAGCGGTGACGAAGCGACGGTGGCTAAACTGGCGGTACATTTGCGCAAAGAAGTGAAGAAGGCTCAGGCGTCGCTAAGTAGTGGTTTGGCCGAAGCAAACAGCGTCCTGAAAGAATTAAGGATGGAGCGCGAACGGCGCCGGTCAGCACAGCGCGCCTGAGGGATTCTTTATGAGCGTCTTGAGTCAGGCTGTTGAAGCCATTAAAGAGGCATTGAAACTGACCGACGACGTACGCCGGGCCGGGGAGACCCTTAAGGAACTCGCGCAGGAAGTTCGCGACCACGACCGCCGCATTACCCGCCTCGAGGCGCAGTGGGAGACCGCGGCAATGATGTCGCGAAGGCGTTTGGAATGAGGTCACCATGGAGCCAAAACTGGCCCCGTCTTGGGAACCTTTTCCTGCCCATCTCCGTATCTTTCATTGCTAACCGATTTGGACGATGATCGTCCAATCTGGCAGATGGGGTTATTACCATGAAAACTACACAGGCATGGGGATGGTTGGCCGCCGGAGTACTGGCCTTAGGATTAAACGGCTTTTATCAGGACGGCGGCGCGGTTTGGGCGCATCGCGCGGCGAATCAGTTGATGGCCGGCATCAGTGATCGCACGGGGGGCATTCTGGCCTTGGCTACGGGGCGGGCTGATTGGTTCGTGTCTAAGGCCGAGACGGCGGCAGCGCGGCAAGAGACTGCGTCGTGCCGACTGGCAACCGCTATGGCTCGCGTTCAGACTAGCTTGGCGCGTACCCAGGGCGGGATGGCGCGGTTTGAAGCGATGTCGGCTCGGGAAGAGGCTTCCTTGGCTCGGGTAGAAGCGGAGCGGGCGCGGATTGAATCGCGGGCTGCTAGGGTTCACTTTACGCCGGCAGTGTTTAACGCGGGGGAGATTTCTGTAGTTTGTCCGCGGGTGAACGTCCGTGTTCCTCAGATCTATGCTCCTCCGATAACCGTACCGCAGGTGCCGATGGTCCGAATTCGGTAGTGGTGTGCAAACTGCACCACTACCCCGAATTCCCAAGATCCGTTTCGAGACGATCGTTTAGGACTCTTCCTCTAAAAAGCGGACGCGGCGAATGCCGAGTCCGCTTTTGTCTTCCGGCACAGCTTTCTTCTCCGATGATGTCCACCCCGGTTCCCGCCTGTGCAAAAATTCAATATTTTGTCTGTCTCAATTCGCGAAATAAAGTTATAGTTTGAAGGCTCAGCGATTCCTAGCGACAACTGACCTGAACTGATGGCGCGGAAGTCCGGTTCCACCATCTTGCAGGAGGAGTTGTACCCATCCAGCGCTGGAGCTGCGCGCGAGGAGATGGACGATGCGCGCCTCGTCGATCTGGATGTGGACGAGGAATCCTCGTTTCTTCGTGGGCAAAAGCGCATCTCCGCCCGCCGAAGCTCTCTTCCGAAGAAAACCGCGAACCGTTTGCTGTGGAGCCTAATTGCTGCCGCCGTTCTCTGCGCGGGCGCGCTGGGCGCCGTCGCCATGTACCACTATGGCGAACACTCGTGGCGCTTCCGGGTGGAATCGAGTGACAACATTGAAGTCGCCGGCATGCACAACGTGACCAAGGCGCAGATCATGGAAGTAATGGGCGCCGACATTGGGCGCAACATCTTTTTTATTCCCCTGGCGCTGCAGAAGGCGCAACTGGAGCAGATTCCGTGGGTGGAGTCCGCCAGCGTGATGCGCTTTGTCCCGAACCGCCTCCAGGTGGAGATCCTTGAGCGCACGCCGGTGGCGTTTGCCCGCGTGGGGCCGCGGATGGCGCTGATTGACGCTGGCGGAACGCTGATGGAGTTGTCCCCAAAGCACAAATATTCCTTCCCCGTGATTCTGGGGATGAATCCGGGTGAGCCGCTTTCGACGCGCGCGCCGCGCATGAAGACTTACGGCGAGATGGTCCGTGAACTTGATTCCGGCGGGGCGCACTACTCGCAGGAGCTGAGCGAAGTCGACCTGACTGATCTGGAAGACGTGAAGGTGCGGGTGAATGATCCCGCCGGCGATGTGCTGGTGCATCTGGGATCTTCAGATTACTTGCGGCGCTACAAGGTCTATGTGACGCACGCACAGGCCTGGCGTCAGCAATTCCAGAAGTTGGAGTCGGTGGATCTCCGCTATGACAACCAGATCATCGTCAACCCGGACATGGAGCGGAGCGCGAAACAGGTGCCGCTGAATCCGGCCAATGCGAAGGCGGCCGCCGCGGCGGGAGTGAAGCCGGTATCTTTGCTGACGCGGGTCGGCGCGAATGATCGTCCGGTGCCGAAGCCGGCGTTCGAGTTGTCCCAGAAGAAACTCGATCCCAAGACGGCAGGTGTCGTCACCAGGAAAGCCGGAGCGAAAACGAAGGCGAGCAAGCCTACGGCGAAGTCGACAAACGCGAGCGCAGGCGCGAAGAAAACAGCGCCCGTCCAGAAAAAACCTGCAACGCTAAAGGCTGGAAAACCGGCGGCGCATTCGGCGGCGGCAAAACCAACCGCGGAAAGCAAGAAATTGCCGGCGCGGAAATCGGAAGTGAACCTCAAGTCTGCGGCTCATACAGGTGGTCAGAAGCCGAGTCCGGCGATTGCTAAGAGTCAGGCAACTACGGAGCCGAGCGATTGAGATTTCAGATGACAGAAGGCGCATGCAATTCATAAAAGACGTTTTATCAGGGACTCATAAAGATGGCGAATCAGCAGCGAAATGTTCTGACGGCAATTGATGTGGGCAGCGCCAAGACGTGCGCGCTCATGGCGGAGGTCACCGACGGTGGTCTGCGTTATCGCGGGCACGGTGTGGCGGAATCGCGCGGCTCCCGCAAGGGCGTGATCGTGGAACTGGAAAAGGCCGTCGCCGCCATCCAGAGGGCGGTGGAAGCGGCCGAAGATATGGCGGGTGCGGCAGTGGAGCACGCGATCGTGGGCATTGGCGGCGCGCACGTGCGCGGCGTGAACAGTCATGGCGGCATCAGCCTGGGAACGCGTCCGCGGGAGATTGGCCGCGACGAGATCAAGCAAGCGGTCGAGCGCGCGCGGGCAATTCCCCTACCCGATGGCCGCGAGGTGCTGCACCTGCTGCCCCAGGAATTTATTTTGGACGATCAGGCGGGCGTGCACGATCCGCTGGGCATGATGGCGGCGCGGCTGGAAGTGCGCGTCCATCTGGTGACTGCGGCCGCGAGCGCCACCCAGAACGTGATTACGGCGGTGAACCGCGCTGGCGTCCACGTGGACGACACCGTGTTTGAACCGCTGGCGGGGGCGGATTCCGTGCTGCGCGCCGATGAACGCGAACTCGGAGTTTGCCTCGCCGACATCGGCGCCGGATCCACCGAGTTGGTCGTCTTCCTCCAGGGCGCGGTGGCTTACACCGGAGTGATTCCGGTGGGCGGCGATCACTTTACCAGCGATCTCTCGATGGGCATGTGTACTCCGCTGGCGGAGGCGGAAAAAATCAAGAAAATCTTCGGCAACGCGATCGTCACGCTCATTCCAGAAGGGAACGAAGTCGAGGTCCCGTCGGTAGGGGACCGGCCTTCCCGTTTGCTGCCGCAGCGCCTGGTAGCGGAAATCCTCGAACCGCGGGCCCGCGAACTCTTTGAGATGATGCGCGAATCGTTGCGGCAGAGCGGCATGTTTGACGCATGTCTGGCGGGCATCGTGCTGAGCGGCGGCGGGTCGAGGTTGCCGGGAATGTTCGATGTGGCGGAATCTGTGTTGCGACGTCCGGTGCGATTGTCGTGGCCTACGCCGCTCGCGAAGATGCCCTCCACACTGGCCGAGCCGGAGTATGCCACTGTCCTCGGAATGGTGAACTACGGACAGCGGGCGCGCGTGGCCCGAGGCTTTCAGGGGGATCGGTGGGGCTCTAGGTTGAAGGCAATGTTAGTGGGGTGAAGAAGCAGCGATCGGTGGTCAGTGGTCAGAAAATTCAGCTCCGTGGGTTCTGACCACCGACCTCTGGCCACTGTTTCAAACGGAAGAGAATTCAAATCAGGGTGGACAAAATGACAAACGATTCCAGCATTCGCATCAGTTTCAACGAAGAACCTCTCAACGATGCCAAGATCAAGGTGATTGGCGTGGGCGGCGGCGGTGGCAACGCTGTAAACCGCATGATCGATGCGGGAGTCGAGGGCATCGAGTTCATCGTGGCCAACACGGACCTGCAGGCGCTGCGTTTGTCGCGCGCGCCGGTGAAGCTGCAACTCGGCGTGAAGCTGACCAACGGGCTGGGCGCGGGCGCGAATCCGGAGGTGGGGCGCAAAGCGGCGCTGGAAGATTCGGACAAGATTATCGAAGCGCTCGAAGGCGCCGACATGGTCTTTGTGACGACCGGACTGGGCGGTGGCACAGGCACCGGAGCGGCACCGATCATTGCGTCGCTGGCCTGTGAGATGGGCGCACTCACGGTTGCCGTGGTCACCAAGCCGTTTTCATTTGAAGGCCGGCGCCGCATGACGCAGGCGGACCGTGGCATCGCTGAGCTCATGGAATCCGTAGATACCACCATTGTCATTCCGAATGAGAAGCTGCTCGCCGTCGCCGAAGATGCGGGGTTCTTCGAATCCTTCCGCGTCGCCGACGACATCCTCCGCCAGGGCGTGCAGGGAATCTCCGACATCATTACGATTCCCGGCATTATCAACCGCGACTTCGCCGACGTGAAGACCATCATGGCCCGCATGGGTTACGCGGTGATGGGCACGGCCACGGCCAGCGGGACCAAGCGCACCATCGAAGCGGCGCAGCGCGCGATTGCCTCTCCTCTGTTGGAAGCGGGAGCGATCGATGGCGCACGCGGCATTCTGATCAACATCACGGGATCGGCCTCCTTGAAGCTGGCCGAGGTGCAGCAGGCGTGCACCATTATCCAGAGCGCGGCCCATGAAGACGCGAACATTATCTTTGGCGCGGTGCTCGACGAAAAAATGAAGGATGCGGTGAAAATAACAGTCATCGCCACGGGATTCCGCGAAATTCCCCGGTCGCAGCGCGTGCCCGAGGTTCATTCCTTTGCCACCTCGCACGGCCATGCCATGGATTTTCCCGAGGCCGTGGCATCGGTACAGTCCACTCCTGCCTTTGACGAAGTGAGGCCCGACCGGATGCCCGACCGAATGATGGATGAGCCAAGGATGGAAGAGTCCTCCCCGATTGCACTGGCGCATGCGAGCGCCGAAGTGATCTCGCTCGACACTATGCGCAACGCGATGGTGGCGAACTTCGAGCAGGAGGACTTGGATGTTCCAGCATTTCTGCGCAAGCGCGGCGAAGTGATGTAGAACAGTGAACAGTGATCAGTGATCAGTGATCAGCGTCCAGTGGCCACTGGCCACTGGCCAGTAAAATCTGTCCTCATTCTTGGTCTTGTTTGACTGACCAATAATCACTGACCACTGACCGGTGCCAGAAAGGAAAAACTTTGCGACAGAGTGCCGTATCTTTTCAGTAACGGGGTAACCGTTACCGGAGACTCTGGAACCAAAGTCATTCCCGTTTAAGCACTTGTTTCATAACGGGTTATCTCGAAATTAGTGTTTTATGCGAAAAAAACTTTGTTATTGCCTGAAACCCCGTAACTCTCGTACTATCGCGAAGATGAGGGAAGTTACCGCTCCTGCGAGTGGGCTGGCAGGCTTCGTGCATCGAAATGGGTAGGTATTCGGGAATCGAGCTTCTAGTCATCGAATTTGGTGTACATCGAATCGTGTAATCGGGCGAACAGAGGGGAACGAACAAAGATGTCAAAGATGTCCAAGTTGGGAGTGCGCGGCCTTCGTCTGCTGGTGATCGTGGGTGGAATGATATTGGTACCGGCCATTTGGGCGGCTCACGTCAATCCACGGACCCTGAATGGCACTAAGCCTAAGTCCGCTCAGAAAGTCAGTGAGACTCAACATACCAGGCGGCGGATGCGCCATTTGGCCAGCAGTCATACTACGACGGGCAATGTGGCCGGCCACCGGGTTGCCAGTCACGGCGCCAACCTGACGCGAACCTCAAGCAGCGCGACTTCGACCAGCCGCCGGCGTACCTATCACGAGCGTTTTTACATGAGCTCTTACGCCGAGGGCCTTACTGGCGGCGATCTTATCGACGGCGAAGATCCGGTTGTCCGGCAGGCCGCGATTGATGCCTTGGGAAATATGAACGGCACCGTGGTCGCGATTGAGCCCACCAGCGGCCGCGTATTGGCCATGGTGAATCAGAAGCTGGCGCTCGCGAGCGGTGCGCAGCCCTGCTCCACGATTAAACTTTCCGTTGCTTTATCGGCGCTCAGCGAGGGATTAATCTCCAAGGAAACCGAGGTCTCTCTCGGGGGCCGCAGCCGGATGAATCTTACCGAAGCGCTGGCGCACTCCAACAACGCCTACTTCGAAGCGCTGGGGCGCAAACTGGGATTCGAGAAAGTCGCCTACTACGCGCATCAATACGGCCTTGGCGAGTTGGCTGGGTATAACATTCCGGGCGAGCAATTGGGTACTTATCCCGAAGAAGTGATCTCGGAAAAACTGGGCGGCGTCGGCAAGATGTGCTCCTTCGGCGAAGGTGTTTCGATGACGCCGCTGCAGTTAGGCGCAATGGTTTCCGCCATTGCGAACGGCGGCACACTTTATTACCTGCAACATCCGACAACGCCCGAAGAGATCGCGAACTTCCAGCCGCGCATCAAGCGTCAACTGGATATCGCTCCCCTGATTCCGGAAATCTCCGTTGGCATGGCGGGCGCGGTCCAGTATGGAACGGCACGCCGTCTCGGCCTCAATTTCAACGAGGAAGAAATCCTGGGCAAGACTGGGACCTGCTCCCATGCCGGAACCCGCTTCGGATGGTTCGCCTCTTATGCGAATACCAGCAGCGGACGTGTGGTAGTCGTGGTCTTTCTGCAGGGCGGGCGCCCTACATTCGGCCCCAGAGCGGCTGAGATTGCTGGCCACATGTACCGTAATCTCTACGATCATAACTTCTTCATCGCCGGCGCCCCGAGGTCTTCGGATACAGCTGCGTCCAGCCCGGCCAGTACGACCCCCTAGTTCCGTCTTCATTAGATCATTACATCAATTTTGTGCGAGCCTCTCGCCAGTGAGGCTTTTCTATTGCCACCTGTTCTGAATCCACAAGCTTAGAGTCCTCTCACACAGCAAACCCAAATCCTGCCGATAGGTAGCGTAGAGGACAGCAGAAGACGCAGGGCCAAGACTGCGGTTGATCTTCTGATGCTGTAGAAAGTTGGGTGGAATGGTCGTGGTTCCCAGATGAATTCGATGACATCACTAAGCGGCAGCTACGATTACAGGCTCGTGGCACTCTCCGTCGTGCTGGCGATATTTGCCTCCTACGCTGCTCTGGATCTCGCGGGACGCGTAACCGCGGCGCAAGGTTGGGTGCGAGCCATCTGGCTGAGCGGCGGGGCGTCGGCGATGGGACTGGGAATCTGGGCGATGCACTACGTCGGCATGCTCGCTTTAACCATGCCGATGCCGCTTTCTTATCATCTTCCGACCGTGTTGCTTTCGCTGTTTGCTGCGATCGCCGCCTCGGGGGTGGCGCTGTTCGTGGTCAGCCGGGCGAAGATGAGTGTTGGGCAGGGAATCGCAGGGAGCGTGGTCATGGGCGCTGGGATTGCGGCCATGCACTATGTCGGCATGGCCGCGATGCGCTGTCCCGCCGTAATTGTTTATGACCGCAGAATCGTTGCATTGTCGATTGCGCTTGCCATCGTAATTTCTCTCGTGGCCCTGCATCTTGGTTTCCGGCTGCGGGATGAAATCAGGACGAGCCGGCGGAAAGTCATCAGCGCTCTGGTCATGGGCAGTGCAGTTCCCTTGATGCATTACACAGGCATGTGGGCCGCGAGCTTTCACCCTTCAGGGGTCGTGCCCGATTCCACAAACGCAATCGGCATTTCTACGCTTGGCGTCGTGGCGATCACCGGAGGCAGTTTTCTGGTGTTGGGAGTGGCGATTGCCTCATCCTTCCTCGACCGCTTCGTGGCCGTCCAAAAAGGCGATCTACGGATGGCTCGCCAGCACGAGTTATATTTCCGGACGCTGGCGGAAACGGTTCCCGAAATCATGTGGACCGCCAACCCCGATGGTGTCGACGACTACTTCAACCGGAAGTGGTTTGATTATACGGGGATGACGCTCGAGCAAAGCTGCGGCACCGGTTGGACTGTGATCGTCCATCCCGATGACCTGGCTCCGTGTTTGTCCAGATGGGAAAGCGCGCTGCGTAGCGGGGAATCTTACGATGTGCAGTATCGCCTGCGCGGAAAAGATGGAGTGTACCGGTGGTTCCTCGGCCGGGCCAATCCCATACGGAGCGCGGAGGGAGGGATTGTCAAATGGTTCGGCACCTGTACCGACATCGAAGACCAAAAGCAGGGTCAGCAGATTCTGGAAGATCAAATCCTGGAACGGACCATGCAACTGGCTGACACCAATACCCGGCTTGAAGAGGAAATGCTGGCGAAAGATTGCGCCCGCAAGGAACTCGATCAGCAGAACGAGCGCATGATGGAAGACTTAGAGAAACGCTCGGAGCGGGCCACGATGCTGGCGAAGATGGGCGAACTGCTGCAAAGCTGTGTCAGTCTGGACGAAGTGGTTGCAGCTGCCCTAGGCTTTGCGCCCAGGATATTTCCTACCGCTAGGGGAGCGATGGCTCTGCTGAATACTTCGCGAAGCCTGGCGGAAGTGTGCGGCTCGTGGACCGGTTGCCTACTGGCCGCGATGGAGTTTGAGCCCATGACCTGTTGGGCTCTGCGAACCGGGCACCCTCACCTGGTAGTGGCTGGCGATTCGACCGCACCGTGCGCCCACGCCGCGGGCGTGAAGCACACGTACTTATGCATTCCGATCCTGGCGCAGGGTGAAACACTGGGCATTCTGCACCTGCAGGCTACGGATGAGGAGCCGCAGCTGAATGCGTCGGAACTCTCGTTCAAGACAACTTTTGCGGCGCAGGTGGGATTATCTATCACCAATATAAGGTTGCGCGAAGCGCTTCGAACGCAGTCCGTGCGCGATGCCTTGACCGGCCTCTACAACCGGCGGTATCTGGAAGAGGTGATGGAACGCGAGGTTCGGCGCGCCTCGCGTGCCGCGCAGTCGCTCGGAGTCCTCATCATCGATTTGGACTATTTCAAGAAGTTCAACGATACCTATGGGCACGATGCGGGAGATGCAGTACTGCGCGAAATCGCGGTGTCCCTGACCAAAGGCGTTCGGGCGGAGGATTTCGTATGCCGCTTCGGGGGAGAAGAATTTGTCGTCATCTTGCCGACCGCGGACCTGGCGGCGGCGCGGGCGCGAGCAGAGCGATTGCGCGCGAAAACCAGAGATCTGACCATCCTGCATCAAGGCAGGTCGATGGGAATGATCACAATTTCGGTTGGCGTGGCTGCATTCCCGGAACACGGGGAATCGCCCAAGGAGCTGCTGGCTGCAGCCGATGCCGCCCTATACGAGGCTAAACGCGGGGGCCGCGACCAGGTCGTGACAGCAGCGGTGAAAACAGTCGAGGAAGTGGCAGTGCCCGCTGGCGAGAAAGTGGTCGCTAGCTGGAGTTAGCGTGCGGCGTTGGTTCCAGGGGGTGCCCACTTCAATTGTCATCCCTCGCCTCGCTCGGGATGACAATAGCGTTTTAGCTTCGCTCGGGACGACAAGTTAACTCTTAACTTATTTCTTGCGCTCGTCCCGCTCCACCACTCCGTCCTTGATATTGACGACACGGTGTGCGTATTCAGCGATGTCATGCTCGTGGGTCACCAGCACAATCGTATTGCCCTCGCTGTGCAAGCGGTCGAACAAGGCCATGATTTCATTGCCAGTCTGCGAATCCAGATTGCCCGTGGGCTCGTCCGCCAGAATGATGGAAGGTTTATTCACCAGGGCTCGAGCGACCGCGACCCTCTGCCTCTGGCCGCCGGAAAGCTCGTTCGGTTTGTGGGTCATGCGGGATCCCATGCCGACGGCGGTTAATGAAGCTTTAGCGCGTTCAATGCGCTCGTCGGTCGGAATGCCGGCATAGATCAAGGGCAGCTCAACATTGTGCAGGGCCGTGGCGCGAGCCAGCAGATTGAAGGTCTGAAACACGAAGCCGATTTCCTTGTTGCGGATGCGCGCCAGTTCGTCGTCGTCAAGCTCGCTTACCAGCTGGCTGTTCAGCCAGTATTCGCCTTTGGTAGGCGTGTCCAGACAGCCGATCAGGTTCATCAGAGTCGATTTTCCGGAACCGGACGGCCCCATGATGGCAACATATTCGCCGCGTTCAATTCGCAGGTTTACGCCGCGCAACGCATGGACCTGCTGCTCCGAGCCCATGTCATAGGTCTTCCAGAGATCCAGAGCCGCGATCATGCAGGATTGCGGTGAGGCTGCGACGGCGTTTGAGGGCATGCTGAGTACTTCTGCGGTTGCCATGTTTTTCTCCTGCTCCGGTGCCACTGAGTTCTCCGTAAATGAATTCGATTCCCTGGGCTCCGTTTGCTGTCGGCACTGCACAGTTTGTCACTTCAAACTGCTGTTCGAATCCTGTTCGGTGTCACCGGCTTCTCCGTTGGACGGATGACCCGGTGGAACGTCACGAGGATTCGTCTTCCTTCTTCGGAACTGAGTTATCGATCTTGACGCTGCTTCCAGAACGCAAGGTGCGCAAAATCTTGTAACTGCCGGTAATCACCTCGTCGCCGTCGTTCAAGCCATTCAGCACTTCAATGTCGCTAGTTCCTGTGATGCCGGTAGTGACGGGGACGAACTCGGCTTTCTTGTTGCGAATCACGAAGACGCCCTGCACATCCTGCTGCTGGTCCTTCTTCGATGTTTCTTTGGGCGCGGGTGCGGCCGCGTGCACAGAGCCGGGGGTGGATCTCTCCTGCTCCAACTGCGCCTTGGTGCGCACCGAGAGCGATTGAATGGGAATCGAAAGCACACTGCTGCGCGAAGCCGTCGTGATCTTCGCTGTTGTCGAGAGTCCGGGGCGAAGATCCTGCGGAGGATCGGTCACTGTTACCACCACCTTGAAATCTTTGGCTTCTTCACTCGCGGTAGCTTGCTGCGAAGTGGCCACACCGGTAGAGCGGACAATAGCGTTGTCTCCAATCTCCGACACTGTGCCGTGGAAAATCTTCTTTGGAATCGCGTCGATGGTCACTTCCGCGGGTTGTCCCAAACGCACGTTGACGATGTCAGTCTCATCCACCTTCACCTCGGCGGTGATTACGGACATGTCGGCGAGCGTGAGCAAAGTGCTGCCTAGCGCATTCTGTATGCCGATGACCACCGACTCGCCTTCCCGCACCGGCAAGTTCGTCACCACCCCATCGTAGGGAGCCGAATAGGTGGTTTTCTGCAGCACGTCGGCAACCCGGGTTAGATTGGCCCGCGCCTGCGAAACATGCCGATCGGCGGAGTCATTCTGAGCCTTTGCCTGCGCCACACGCGCCCGCGCTTGCACCAGCCCGGAATCGGCGGTGGCCCAGGCGTTTCTGCGCATATCGAAATCGGATTTTGAGATCAGGCCATCTTTGAAGAGATCTTGCGCGCGAGCCCAGTCGAGCTTGTTGCGGTCGTAATCGCCCTGGGCTCGTTGCAGATCGGCGTCGGAGGTGTTGAGCGCCGCCGCCGCGGCGATCGCATCCGTTTCCGCGGCCTGCACCGAGGCTTGGCCCGCGCTCACGTCTGCCGACGACTGCACGTTTTCCAGTTGCGCCAGCAATTGGCCCCTCTTGACGTGATCCCCTTCCTTCACGTACAGGTGAGTGATCTTGCCGTAGGCATTGGCGCCGATGTTGACGTAAGTCTTCGGCTTGATTTCTCCCGAAGCGCTGACCACAGAGAGCAAGTCCTGGCGCTGGACTTTTCCCGTCTGCACCGTGACCACGTTCTTACCGCTTTGATGCACCGTGGCCCCGACGATGATGGCCAACAGAACCACCGCGCCTACGCCAATCGCAATTTTTTTCCAGGGTTTCATTGTCTCCGTCGCTGTCGTTTTAGTGATAGCCCGGGAAGTCCCCACTTTCGGCCCGCAGGTCGATACTAAGTTCGATCCCAGCCAGCCCGGTTCCGCCGGCCTGACGGACACGTCTCTTAATACGATCCTGGCAACAGGAAAGTTCCGTCAGATGTTGTGTAGACGCCTTGCTGAGACCCAAGCTGGGAATCCAAGAGCCGAGGGCATCGGACCCGGAAGGTAATTATAGCGTGAGGGGTGGTCTAAACCTACCATTCAGCCTTCGACTAGTAGCCTGGCGGGCGGCCTAGGCTTTGCTATGGGCTGATTACGTAACCGTGTCGGCTCCGTTTCTCCGAGCCCTGGCACCATTGTTCTCTCCCAATGTGGAAACAGGATAATTATGGCTGATTAGATAGCCGTGTCGGCTCCAGACCGCCGACTGTCAGTTTTGACAGTTACAACGCGGAGCGGGTCACGCCGAAGATGATGGGCCGCCCCGGCTGCCCTTGCTCGCGGGCAGCGAAAGCGAAGGGAAGAACGGGGAGGGCGACGCGGAACATAAAGGGAGCGCGCCTGGCGAAGGTTCTTGGATGCAATGCCACCAGTCAAAACGTATAGTGGCTCGGTATACAGCAGTCGATTTCATCAATCGACAGCGGCGACACGGTGTTCCTTTAGGGCACAGTCCTCAGCTTGTAGCCGTTTGACAAACCGATATTTAGTGGCGTACTAGAGCTACGAACTTTCCCCGGCGAAAGCAGCATTCATCAGGAGTCTTAATACCACAGATTTGGAGAAGGACATGGGCGATACCGCTCGGCATTCAACTCTCCCCAGATTTGCCGACTTTGAAAAGCCTTCGCGTCTAGTGCGAAAAAGTGTCAGCGATTCGTTGCTGGCTTTACTGGCGAGGTGTTTTTCTCTTTCGCTTCTCTACTACGTCCTGGTTGTGGTCAGCATGAAGCTCCGATTTTCCACATCAGGCCTGTCTCTCCTGTGGCCATCGAACGCACTGCTCGTCGCAACCCTGATGCTGACTCCAAAGCGTCGCTGGTGGGTGTATTTGCTTTCCGTCATTCCAGCTCACATAACGGCCCTGAGTCCATATCATCTGGGACTCTCTTGGCTGGCATATCAAATCGCATTCAACTCAGTCGAAGCCATCGCATGCGCCGTAATCCTCCAGAGATTTCGGTCCTCGATTCTCTATTTCGAGACGCTAGAGGGGGTTCTGATATTTCTTGGGGTATCAGTCGCTGTTCCCGGGTTAGCTAATCTGGTGGCTATCTATCCAGTCGTAGAGGTTTCGTCGAGAGCCGCTCTGCTTGCGCACAATTCCTCAGACGGTTTCCTCGCTGTGTGGACCAGTTGTTGGGCCAACAACAGCGCGTCTTTGATTGTTTTTGTCCCGGTGATTCTCGTCTGCGTCACTCGGGGCCGTGATTGCATTCGCAGTCTATCGTGGCGCAGAGTCGGCGAGGGCGCACTTCTAACAGTCTTGCTGACAACGCTCACTTTTCTGGTGTATGGAAACGCGCATACAGGTGGTGACGCGCTACCCATCGTTTATCTGATTCCGATACCGTTCCTTATCTGGGCAGCAGTTCGATTTGGCCCCGTTGGGGCATGCCTTTCCATTACGCTCTTCGTCTGCGTTTCCAGTTGGTGCGCCTATCTCGGACAAGGCCCCTTCTTGCGTTCCGTTTCTATCGATCGCGTCACCGTTCTACAGATGGCATGGATAATCATTTCGGCTCCATTGCTTTGTCTCGCTGCCGTAGTCCGGGAACGCAGAGTGGCAGTTGAAGAGCTGAAGAGAGCTCACTCAGAACTGCAAGAATTCACGCCGCGTTTGATCGCAGCCCAGGAGCAAGAGAAACAGCGGATCTCCCGCGAGTTGCACGACGACATGGGACAGAGGCTGGCGTTGTTGAGAGTTGGACTGGACTTGGTGGACCAGAAGATCCCGGTGGAAAGAAGCGCAGAGCATGCCGAGATATGCGACCTGCTGACTCAGCTCGACGAACTTGCGATCGATGTTCGCAACATGTCCCACCAACTACATTCCTCGAAGCTGCGGTATCTGGGGCTGCCCGCTGCACTGAAGGAAGTTTGCCAGCAGCTCGTCGATCAGCATCGTCTTGCGATCCATTTGACTACCTACCAATTGCCCGAGTCTCTATCTGAACAGGTCTGTCTGTGTTTCTACCGTGTTGCACAGGAGGCGCTCATGAACGCTGTGAAGCATAGCGGGACGTCGAAAGTGGACGTCAGCCTAGACTGCAAGGGACAACTTTTGTGCATGTGCATCCAAGACTACGGAATCGGATTTGATCCTTCGGTCCGAGGAAAGGGGCTGGGGCTGGTAGCCATGCACGAGCGCCTAAGAATGGTAGGGGGAATGCTTCGATTCAATTCGGTTGCGGGAATAGGAACGAAAGTAGAAGCTGAGGTAAACATCGGCAATGTAAATCTCAATGCCGCATGAAGTCTCTGTCATCGCGTTCGCGAGAGTTCAGTAGAACCGAGGGCGGGTGGCCCATCCTTTGCGCTTTTTGCAAAGGGTGGGTCTTCCAAAATAGCAGGCGCTTAGAATTTTGCCGCTGATCCTTCCTCAAAGCTTTTCTTCGAGCAACCCTGTCGCTGGCTTATGCTGCCGGGAAAAACCTCATCACCGCCGCTGGCCACTGATTAATCTTCACCTTGCCCGGCACCTCATAGGCATAGCTGCGGCAGCTGCTCCAAGCCCACTGTTCAGGCTCCTGTAGGAATACTCTTGCCCGTAATAACGCTTCGGGCTTTCGCCATGATTTAACCTGTAACGGAATCAGCGTTTGCCTTGAGTAACAATGCAAGTCAAAAGCCTAAGCAGTTCGCAGTCGGGAACCCACCCTTTGCAAAAAGCGCAAAGGATGGGCCACCCGGCCGCTTGCTCGGCCGCATCGTAGCCTTCAAGTTTTGGGAAAAGGCACAAAGCTATTTCGACGGAAGCGCTGCGGGCGACGTAATAGGCAATGCGATGGCAACCCGCGCGGACGCGATAGGCAACCCGCAGGCCGTTCCGACGCATCCAGCCAACTGATCGGTTCCAGTGTTCAATCCCTTCTTCTAATGCGACTTAACCTTGCTTTCGCCCACTTGGGAGACTAAAATGGCTGGACGAAGTTGTGCGGTCGCAGGAGTCCCTCTCATGTTTCGCCTTGAAATGGCTCGAGTTGGAATGGTTCGGGTTGGTTCGCGTTATCTGTCCTCTCTGGTTATCTTGGCGGTGGCTTCCGGCTTAGCCCTTCCGGTGCGGGCGCAGAATGACAAGCCGTCGAGCCCAGCATCGTCCAATCCAGGGTCCTCCAGCGCTACGGTAACCACGTCTCCCGCGACGCCCACCGACGAGGTTGATCCACTCAAGCGCAAGCCCAACGAGAAGCAGAGGAAACAACAGAAAGCTTCTCTCAAAATCGAGCTCAGCAAAACTTACAAAAAGTGGCTGAACGAGGATGTCGTCTGGATTATCACCGACGAGGAACGAGCCGCCTTCAAACAGCTCTCCAACGCGGTCGCGCCAAGCCGGCAAGAACGAAGCGGCTGAGACTTT
>Ga0206911_1040_pt2 | contig 29906 bp, 26 predicted proteins | sample Alteio_BWOrgHeat_74_FD_152956 | JGI IMG/M metagenome (GOLD analysis project Ga0206911, IMG submission 152956) | Enriched cells from forest soil in Barre Woods Harvard Forest LTER site, Petersham, Massachusetts, United States -... | ecosystem: Environmental > Terrestrial > Soil > Temperate forest >...
CTCGCCGGCCAACACCGCTGACCAGCACGCACAGGATGCGGCCAACCGTGCCAACGCGGCGAACCAGCTCGCGGGCAGCGCAAGCACCCGCACCGATGCGCTGGGCAACACGGTAGGCAATCTGGATCAGTATCAGACGGTCTCCTCAACAGCGGTTCCTTTTGCCGCTGGTCGCACGACTCTGGGACCGACGGGAAAGTCTGATCTCGATGCGCTCGCCACAACATTGGCCGGCGAGAAGGGTTACATCATCGAAGTTCAGGCCTATAGCAAGTCTGGTGTTCAGACCTCGCAAGCGATGGCAGACGCAGTTGCTCGGTACCTGGTAACTGAGCATCAGGTTCCGATGTACCGAATTTACAAGACGGGTCTTGGCAAGAACACTGTCAAGCCAACAGATGGAGAGCAGGCGATTGTGAACGGTGTTCGCGTGACCCTGCTGCACAACAGCCTCGCGACGATGGCGTCGAGCGGAGCTGCTCCGAAGACCTCCCAGACGGGAGCCAGTTCTCCGCAAGAGGTGAACGCAAGGTAGGCCCTCCCCCCAGGGCGGTATAGCTTGGCTGTACCGCCCGCAAGTTTGCCGAGATAGCGGCTTAGATCGCACTCGCAAAAACCTCTCCTAACCAGAGAGAACCAAGGCAGATTGGCCCCTCACTGAGGGGCCGCTTTTTTTAAGCTTGTTATGTCCTTGGCGGACGGCCCGCTCCGCGTTATGTCCTGCCGGACGGGCCCGCTACGCGCGGGGCGGCCACTTCGTGGCGTGTCTACCTTGTCTGGCCCGACCCGGGGATTGAAGAGGGCCTCACGTTGGTCGGCATGATGGCGCTCTCTCGCTGGAAATGCTTTAGCTGACTGCGGCATGGATAGCGAGTAACTGCTCCAGAACGCCCTTCAGCTTGTTCAGATGAAGCGCATTGGCTCCATCGGACTTCGCTTCGGCTGGATTGTCGTGTACCTCGAGGAAGACGCCGTCGAGGCCTGCCGCGACCGCGGCACGGGTCAGCACGGGGATAAACTCCGGCTGCCCTCCGCTGACTCCGTTGCCGGCCGAGGGCGTCTGCACCGAATGCGTCCCATCGAAGACCACTGGGGCAAAGCCGCGCATGATTGGCAGCGCACGCATATCGACGACGAGGTTGTTGTAGCCGAAGCTGGCGCCGCGTTCAGTCAGGGAGACGCGCGGGTTGCCGCTCTCGCGAATCTTCTCGACGGCGTGGCGCATGTCCAGTGGAGCGACGAACTGGCCCTTCTTCACGTTGATTGCGCCACCCGTCTTTGCGGTCGCTTCTGCGGCGGCGATCAGCAGGTCGGTCTGGCGGCAGAGGAACGCGGGAATCTGCAGGACGTCAACGGCTTCGGCGACAGGTCCGCAGTCGACGGCGGTGTGGACGTCGGTCAGGACGGGCAGCCCTGTGGCTTCGCGGATGCGGCGGAGGATGCGGGTCCCCTCGATCAGGCCGGGACCGCGAAAGCTCTTGATGGAAGTGCGGTTTGCTTTGTCGTAGCTTGCTTTGAAGATGTAGGGAACGCCGAGGTCGGAGGTGATGCGCTGGATGGAGTCGGCCATCATGCGGGCGTGGGATTCGGATTCGATGACGCAGGGGCCGGCGATGAGGAAGAGCTGCCCGCGGCCGACGGGAACGTTGCCGATATCAAAGGGGTGATTCATGGGGTGGTTCACAGATTTATTTGACCATACTCGCAGACACAGCAGCACCGCGCTAGTGTCGGGGCCGCTTGTACCGAGGCTCACCGTGCACCATACTTACGGGCATGGGTGCTGAACGGGCGCGAGTATTTCTTCTGACGCTTCCCCACGTTGTCGAGACTGGAAGCGAGACGAGGCGATGGGGCGACAAGCTCGTCTTCCGGGTTGGTGCGCAATCGGTCGGCGGCAAGATGTTTGCACAGTTCGATTTCGCGGAGGATGGGCGAGCTGTGCTGTCATTTGCTGCTGGCCCCGAGCGGTTTCGCGAGCTAATGGAGAGAGACGGCATCGTGCCAGCACCGTACCGGGCGCGCATCCACTGGGTTGCATTGGAACGTTGGGACGTCTTCCGTCGTGGGGAGTTGGAAGAGCTGCTTCGCCGTGCTCACGCGCTGACTTATGAGAGGCTCCCGAAGCGTACACGCGATCTGCTTTGCTGTGGCTGGCGGAAAGTAGTTGCGTTGCAGCCTAGCCTTTCAGCGACTTGCCCAGGCTCGAGAGAATCAGTGTCATGAACGAGAGCCCGCGCCGGCCGTCTTCGCTGCTGGCGCGCCTGGCAAGCTGGAAGAGGCTCGGTGGCTTTTGTTCACGCTTGTGTTCTACCGTGGCGCTCGCCATCGCTCTCGAGACGTGGTCGAGAACCTCGGGGTCAAGCTCGGTGAGGATCTTGGCGGCGGTCAACAGGTTGCGAATGCCCGCGACTCCCTCGGGCTGACTGGCGTAACGAGAGAGCGTGGTGATGATTGTGTCTTTGGAGGCGATGAGGCCGTGCAGGATGTCGAGGAGGCCCTGGTCGTACGCAGCTTCAAGCACATCGTAGGCGGCCAGCAGTGCGGCGGCGTGTTCATCGGGAGCCTTTTCCAGGCGGCGTTGGAGGTCGGCCTTGAAGTCGACGGTGGCGGGTTTGAACGCAATTGGTTTGGCCATGGAAGACTCCTTTACAGCTGCAGCGCGACAGCAAAACTAAACAGTGGTGGAGGCGATTTGAACGAGTTTATCGCCGGGCGTTGTGCCGGGCAGATGGTAGTCTGCACGAGCCCACTTGCGTTCGATCTCGACGCCGGATTGTGGAGTACGGTGGCCATTGCGGAAGTTGGTGCGCGGGATGGGGCTCTTATTATCTTTGCTGCGTTCGGGAAGGAGGGTCATGAGGACCGTGGTCTCCTTGTAGGCAGGTGTGTGGGTGTTGCGGTCGGTGTGGCTGCTGGTGAGCCGGTTCACTGGCTCAATGACGGAGTTGATGGGCATGTAAAGCTGTTTGCCCTGCACGCGGTCCGTGACGACGACCTGTACCTTGACGATGCCGTAGGGGCTGGTGAGCTGGACGTGGCGGCCAGTGGTGATGCCCCGTTCGGCTGCGAGTTCGGGTGAGATCTCGAGGAAGGTTGTTGGCGACATAGCCTTCACGCCCGCGGTGCGGTCGGTCATGCTGCCCTGCTGGAAGTGTTCGAGCATGCGGCCGTTGTTGAGGTGAAGATCGAACTCTTCGCTGATCTCTTCGCAGGGCGGAATGTATTCGACCGGGTAGAACTTCGCCTTGCCGTCAGGGAAGGGGAAGTTTTCGGTGAACAGAAGCGGCGAGTCGGTGCCGTCCGCATGCACAGGCCACTGCAGAGAGTTGAAGCCTTCAAGACGGTCGTAGCTTACGCCGGCAAACAGCGGTGTCAGCCGCGCGACTTCGTCCATGATTTCCGAGGGATGTTTGTAGTTCCAGTTGCCGCCCATGCGGTTAGCGACGAGTTGAATGATCTCCCAGTCGGCCTTCGATTCGCCAAGCGGTTCCATTGCTTTGTAGATGCGCTGGATGCGGCGCTCGGTGCTGGTGAAGGTGCCGTCTTTTTCAAGCGAAGACGTGGCCGGGAGGACGAGATCGGCGTAACGGCAGGTCTCGGAGAAGTTGATGTCCTGGACGATGAGGAACTCGCAGACGCCGAGTGCGTCGCCGACGTCCCCTGCGTTTGCATCGGATGTAATTGTGTCCTCACCCTTGATGTAGAGGCTCTTGAGGGTGCCGTCCTGAATGGCGCGGATCATCTCGTGGTTGTCGAGGCCCGTGGTGGTGGGGAGCGTGACGCCCCAATCGGCTTCGAATTTTGCGCGGATGTCGGGATCGTCCACCTTTTGATAGCCGGAGAAGACGTTGGGCATCGAACCGAAGTCGCTGGCACCCTGCACGTTGTTGTGACCGCGCAGAGGATAGGCACCTGCGCCGGGACGCATGTAGTTGCCTGTGACTAGCAGCAGGTTGGAGAGGGCCGTCGTTGTATCCGAGCCGCCGCAGTGCTGCGTCAGGCCCATCGCGAACAGGATGCAGACGCCGTCGGCTGCGGCGATCTCGTGCGCCACGGTCGTCAGTGTCTTCGCGGGGACGCCGGTGATCTGTTCCGCGTACTCCATCGTGAAGGGCTCGAGTGATTTTTTGTATGCGTCGAAGTTGTTGACCCACTGATTGACGAAGTCCATCTTCGCAAGACCGCTGTCGATGATGTACTTTGCGATCGCGCACATCCAGACCAGGTCAGTCGAAGGCTTCGGCTGGAAGAAGATATCGGCGCGCTCGGCCATCTCGTGCTTGCGCAGATCGGCGACGATGAGCCGTTGGCCACGATGCTTGTGGGAACGCTTCACACGGGTCGCGAGCACGGGATGGTTTTCGGCTGGATTCGCCCCAACAATGATCACCAATCCGGCCTTCTCAATGTCTGAGATCGAACCCGAGTCGCCACCGTAACCCACAGTGCGTTGCAACCCCATGGTCGCTGGGTTCTGACAGTAGCGAGCACAGTTGTCCACATTGTTCGTGCCGATCACTGCCCGTGCGAGCTTCTGCATCAGGAAGCTTTCCTCGTTTGTACACTTTGACGAGGCGATGAAGGCAAGCGCATCCGGGCCGTGTTCCGCTTTGATCCTTTTGAACGTCCGCTCGATGATATCTAGCGCCTCTTTCCATTCGATCTCGCGAAAGCTGTCGCCGTCGCGAAGCAGCGGCTTCGTCAGCCGGTCATCGGAGTTGATGTGGCCCCAGGCAAACTTGCCCTTCACGCAAGTAGAGATTCCGTTGGCGGGCCCGTGCGTGGGTTCGATCTTCAGGATATGGCGGTCGCGTGTCCAGACCTCAAAACTGCAGCCGACGGCGCAGTAGGTGCAAACGGTCTTCGTGCGTTTGGTGCGCTTGGTCCGCATCTCCGACTCTATTTCGGAGAGCGCAAGGATCGGCCCATAGCCGATAGGCGGCTCGACCCCTTTGACCACGTCGATCATGTTGTTCAGTGCGTCTTGTGGTGTGTCGGTCAGGTAGCCCGCCTCGCCGAGCATCGACTTCTCCATCAGCGCATTGCACGGGCACACCGTGACACAGTGGCCGCAGGAGACGCAGCTAGAGCCGTCAATCTTTGTGCCGCCATCCCACAGCACACGCGGATGTTCGCTCTCCCAGTTGATCGACAGCGTCTCATTCACCTGCACGTTCTGGCACGACTCCACGCATCGCCCGCAGAGAATGCACTGGTCGGGATCGTACCGGTAGAACGGGTTCGACATGTCCTTCTCGTATGGCTTGGGTTTGTACGGACGCGACTGGTGCTTCACATCCAGCTCTTTGGTTGTGTTGTGAATCGTGCAGTTTTGATTGTTGTTGTCGCAGACCGTGCAGTAGAGCATGTGGTTCTGCAGGATGCGGTCGAAGGCTTCGCGCTGGGCGATGTCGACGGCCTCGCCTGCGGTCTCCACGTTCATCCCGGCAACCACCCTGGTCGCACACGCGCGCACCAGTTCACCGTTGACCTTCACAATGCACGTATCGCAGCTCTGGATCGGACCCATCTGCGGGACATAGCAGACCTGCGGAATGGCTTTCTGAGCGTCTGCTGCGGTGCGGCTGTTGAGCAGATCGATCAGCAACTCACCCGCGTGCCCTGGAACTTGTAGCCCGTCAATGGTCAGTTGAGTATTTGGCGAATGGTCGGCAGGCGTGTTGAGCAGGGATTTCGTGGTAGCCATAATTTTGTCCGATGCAGAGACAGGTGTCAGCGTTGGCCCTCATTCCACGTCCCTGTTCCCATCAACATTACACCCAATGTTTATTTGACAGAACGTTGACAAATAACCCAGCGGCCTCACGCTCACGGCTCCGCCTCAAGACGTTTCCGGCCGGAGATTACCTGCTCAGCGGCCCTCAGCCCGGATCGCATCGCGGCGTGGACTGTTCCCCAATGCCCTGTGACGTCCGTGTGTTCGCCGGCGAAAAAGAGGGTGTCATCAACCGGTTCGGCCATCCGCCTCGAAGCATCGAGCCCGCCCGCGGCCACATAACTATAGGCGCCGAGCGCGAACCGGTCATGCTGCCAGTCGTGCGTGTAGCAGCCCTTGAGCTGGCTTTGGATCTGCTTGTTTGACAAACCGAAGATTCGCGCCAGTGCAGTACAGGCTTTGCTCGCGAGTGTCTTTGCGTCCAATCCGGTCAACGCCGCAGAACGGGGTCCGCCAACCCAGCCCGTGATCGTGTTGCTTGGCTCCGGATGCGGGGTCCACCACACGGGCGGCATCTCCGAAAAGGCAAAGAGAAAGCCCATCTCGCTGAGTGCGGGTTGGGGCGGCATACAGTCCCAGAACTTCTCTGCAAACAGGAGCGTAAATCGCCGAGCCTGACCCATTCGTAGGTGTCCGGCCGCCTCCAGAATCTGGTGTGGCTCTGGCGAGATTCTAACGCTACCACCCCGCAGCACCGCCAGGGGCAGAGTGATGATGACTTGTGGTGCTCTGAAGTTCCAGATATCGGAGATGACTTCGACTTGGCCAGGGTCCCAGTGAATTCTTTTCACCGGAGTTCCCGTCAGCACTTTTCCGCGGAGTTCCGTGATTCTCTCAGAAAGATATCGCGGGAGCTGGTCGTAGCCGCCGCGCAGACGGTAGCTATGGTTGCTACCGTTAGCGTCCTCGGCCTTCTGCTGTGCACCCAGCGACGCTGCGCTCACTTCGCGATGATCGGCAGCGTTGAAGCCTTCGACGAACCCAATGGCGGGACCTCGCTCCTCCATCGATGTCTTTTCGTGGTCGAGATACTCGGCGAAGCTCATGTCTGGTCCGTTGAAATCTCTCAGTTTCTCAAGCGGTTCGAACATTGCGTCCATCCCGCCGCGGCAATCGCTCAGCGCACCGTCCTCGAAACAAATCTGTGTTCCGCGGCGCTCGTATGTTTCCAGTCCGGCTTCGTCGATCAGCGCCCACAGCTCGGGCGGTCTGCCGTGGATGAACTCTGCGCCGAGTTCAATCGCTTCATCGCCTATGTGCCGAGTCCAGATACGGCCCCCGATGCGATCCTGTGCTTCGACCACCAGCACCTTCAGTCCGGCCTCGCCCAGCGCGCGTGCCGCAGTCAGGCCGGCCATTCCAGCGCCAATCACTACGACGTCATAGGTGCTATCTCTCATCAGCCGTTAGATGCGCGATCAGCGTGTTCCGGTGCCGCCGTGGGTTTTGCTCCACGTTGCGTAGGCGTCGAGAGCCTGCTGCGGCCCTGTGCTGTACCACGCGTAGCCATTGCGCCGCTCCAGCGAAAGTTCGCTGACGTCATCGTGAATCGTCTTGTCGCGATCGCCAAAGACCGGGAGACCGGTGCTGATGCTGTAATAGCGCGCCCAGATCGGCCGCGCGTCCGCCTTCGCTTCGAGGTGTCGTCCACCCGGGGTACCGCGTCCGCCGACCCACTCTTGTCCAGTTATTGCAGCCGCCTTCAACCATGCTGCGCCAGCGTTAATCGCCGCAACAACCGCGGGCGACGGTTGCGGCAGATGCATGAGGTAAACCAAAACATCCGCGCTTTCTCCTGACGAGAGTGCGGCGGGTTCGTAGTTTCGTCCTGCAACAGGCGCGAGTGTCAGGGCGTCATGCTGCTGTGCCCACACCGTACGTTTTCCGTTCACGACTACCTGCGTTGCCAGAATGCAATCCAGCGCATGGGCTGCTGCCGCCTTCGCCTGACGACGAAGTTCTGCGGGCACGAACCCAAAGTCGCCCGTGCCTTCCGCAACTGCCGTTAACGTCTCGGCCGACTCCGTCACCGCGTTGTCATTGAATGTGATGGCATCGTGATACCCGCCCTCCAGCGGCCACACTTGCGGCCAACCGCCGTTCGGGAACTGCGCCGCCAGCAGATATCGAATGCCGCGAAGAAAACTGGCCCGGTAAGACTCGCCAGTAGAACCGGGTGTTGCTGTGGAAACCAGAAGAAGAAAGTGCAGTTCCGTGTTGGTCGCATCGTTGTCGAGGGTGCCAACGTAGTTCCAGTGCGGGTCTTTGGGAGTATCAAAATCATCGACACTCGGATGCTTTGAGAGATTATCCGGCGTGTACCTCTGTCCTCGTGCTCTCGGAGCGCCGCTCATATCGAGATTTTTGCTCCAGCCTCCCGCCGGCGTCTGAAAGCTAACGATGACATCAGCGACATGCCGCGCCTCATCCGTTCCGTACCACGCGGCGTCGCGGTTCAGCGGCATCGTCTGTGCGCTGAAACCCTCTTTCGGCAGCGCAGGCTCGGGCGCTCCGGGTGCGCGTTCGGCCGCGAGCGTGGCTCTGTCCACCTGCACCTGCTTCTGCGACCGGTCGAGGTACGCCATCCATGCTATTCGATCTTTCGCGGGCAACGTCGCGATCCGCGCCGCAGTAATGGACTCAGCGGGTTTACTGGTTCCAATCACTGCTGCATGAAGCGACGGCAGAAAGAAGGATCCGAGCAGAAGAAATCGAAAAAGCATCTTGAGTGAACTCTATATAGTTCGACGTTTCAACTTGCAATGAAGACGCAGCCAAAATTCATGCCGTCGTTGCGCTTCTATTGGTGACTAGCGGGAGGCTCCCCAAAACGCTGTCGCACCACGGCCATTGCCTCTTCCGTGGTCATTGCCACCCCCTCGAGCTGCGCGTCCTCGGCGATCTCCAGCATCTGCTTGAACTCGGGCCCCGGCCGATAGCCCGCGTCAATCAGGTCGCGCCCAGTCACCAGCAGCTTCGGCCGGATCAGGTCTACCGGCGTCGCCTCGTAATGCTCCTTGGCGAACACGTACAGCTGCAGATCACCATGCGCGGAGCTAGCGTCCATCCAGTGCAAGGCCAGGTGCTCGTCAAACTTTGGCAGGCGCAGAAACCGCTTCAGGGTCGACTCCCGCATCTCCATCACGTCGCCGAAGCGCATGTGATTCTTCACCAGCGCGACGATCTGTGTGGTGTCTTCGTTGGAAAAACGCAGCCGCCCCAGAATCTCCTCGGCAATGCGAACACCAACTTCGACGTGCCCGTCAAAGCGAATGCGGTCGCCCGGCTTCTTCGGGTCAGGCGGCCGAAACGTGGCCGGCTTGCCAACATCATGCAACAGCGCGCCCCAGGCCAGCGTTGCCGACGAGCCCGGCTTCAGCTTCTCCAGCAGCAGCATCGTATGCACCCACACGTCACCCTCGGGGTGGAACTGCGGCGGCTGCTCCACTCCATGCATCTTCACGATTTCAGGCAGGACCTGCGCCAGCAAACCCGTTGCGTCCAACAACTCAAATGCACGTCGCGCCTGGCCTTCGGTCAACATCAGCGTCAACTCGTCGCGAATCCGTTCCGAGCTGACCTGACCAATCTCCGGCGCGGTCGCGCGAATTGCCGCCATGGTATGCGGCTCAACCTCATATTTCAGCCGCGCTGCGAATCTCACTCCGCGCAACATCCGTAGCTTGTCCTCGGCAAATCGCAGCGCTGGATTACCGATCGCCCGTACAATCTTCGCCTTCAAGTCCTCGCGACCGTTCACATAATCGAGCGTCGCGGCAGCCGCATCGCCGGTCTCCTCGAGGACCACCGGATCGAGCAGCATTCCATTGATCGTGAAGTCGCGCCGCAGCACGTCTTCGCGGGGGTCGGTCGAGAACCGCACCGCATCTGGTCTACGCCCATCGCTGTGTGCGCCATCGTGTCGAAAGGTCGCGACCTCGGTGGCAATCTCGCGGTCCTCACTGTCAGGCGTGCAGACCAACACCACACCGAAGTGCGCTCCGACGGAGTAAGTCTTCGCAAACAAATTCATCACTACATCAGGCGTTGCGTTGGTCGCTATATCGAAGTCCTTTGGCTCAACTCCAAGCAAAAGATCGCGGATACATCCACCCGCGAAGTATGCAAGATATCCCGCGGCGCGCAGTGCCAGCACTATCTCTCGCGCCGCGATGTACTTCACGTTATTGAGTTGGTCGGCCATACCTGTCCCTTATCATAGAGAGATGCGCGAAAGTAGCGGAACCGGCCTGATTCTCGGCATCGAAAGCTCGTGCGACGAGACTGCCGCCGCCGTCGTCCGCTCCGGCGCCACCGCGCTGTCGAACGTCGTCGCCTCGCAGATGTCGCTCCACGCGAACTACGGCGGCGTCGTCCCGGAACTTGCCTCCCGCGAACACCTGCGCAACATCGTCCCGGTCGTTCGCGAGGCGATGCGCCGCGCTGGCGTCACCTTTGCAGATCTTGATGCAGTCGCTGTCACCGAAGGTCCAGGGCTCGCCGGGGCGCTCCTTGTCGGCATCACCTATGCCAAAGCACTCAGCTTCGGCCTCGACAAGCCTCTGATCTCCGTCAATCACCTCGAAGGCCATATCCACGCTGTTCTGATGGAGGCACGCGAGCGCAGCGAAGCCCCCATGCAGTTACCCCTCCTTGCGCTCGTGGTCTCGGGCGGCCACACGCATCTTTATCTGGCGAGACAGGATCTTGCAAAGCAGCAGGGAAGCGATAGAACGTGGACCTATCGCAACGTTGGCCGCACGGTCGACGACGCCGCCGGCGAAGCATTCGACAAGGTCGCCAAGCTGCTCGGCCTCGGCTACCCAGGCGGTCCCTGGATCGACACACTTGCTCCGCACGGCAACCCGCGCGCCGTCCCGTTCACTTTCGGCGAGATCAAACACCGTGCCCCTCGCGAAGGCGTAACCAACAAGAAGGCCCCCCTCAACACAGAAGGCCCGCACTTCGATTTCTCCTTCAGCGGCATCAAGACCGCCGTCCTTCGCTACGTTGAGATCCACCACCTCCGCGCGAGCATCGCAACCCGCCGGGACGCGCTCGCTGCCGATCCTTCGATCACGCCGAAGAACGCGGCCCATCTCTGCGATCAGCAGACCCTCGACCTCATCGCGTCGTTCCAATATGCCGTCGTCGGCAATCTGCAGCGCCAGACCTTCCGCGCCGCCGAAGCCCTTGGCGCACACAGCATCGTGATCTCTGGCGGAGTCGCCGCCAACAGCGAGCTTCGCCGCCGTTTTCAGGCTGAAGCTGACCGCCGTGGCCTCCCGATCGCCTTTCCTTCGCTGGCTCTCTCCACGGACAACGCCGCCATGATCGCCGCCGCGGCGTGGCCTAAGTTCGTTGCGCATGACTTCGCCTCGGAAGATCTCGGGGCGACCCCGCAGCTTCGCCTCGGCCAGAAGTAGCCAAGCGCCAGCAAATAACGTCCATATATCAGCTAAAATCATCAGGGAAATCTCAAGCGAGAGCAGTCTGCACCGCGCCACGCGCTCGGCTGCGGCAGGGAACAGAGCACACGTGGCAACCATCGAACTCTTCAACACCTTAAGCGGAAAGATTGAACCCCTCTCCCCCGTCGGCACGCCCGCTCTGCGAATGTACTGCTGCGGGCCCACGGTCTACGACTACGGCCACATCGGCAACTTCCGCACCTTCCTACATGTCGATGTCCTTCGCCGCGTGATTCGCCAGCAGGGCATTCCCGTCAACCACGTCATGAACATCACCGACGTCGACGACAAGATCATCCGCAACGCCGCTGCCGCCGGTGTTCCAATCGCGGAGTACACAGCCCGTTTCGAGCGCGCCTTCTTTGAGGATCTCGACGCCCTCAATATTGAACATCCCGAGCACTTCTCCCGTGCGACCGGCTGCATTCCGGAGATGGTCTCCCTGATCGAGAACCTCGCCGCCAAGGACATCGCCTACCAGACCGAGGATGGCTCCTGGTACTTCCGGATTGCCCGTTTTCCCGGCTACGGCAAGCTCTCCAAGAAGGACTTCGAAGGCATCGAAGACGGCGCGCGCGTCGATGTGGATGAATACGAGAAGGACGCAGCCCGCGACTTTGCGCTCTGGAAGGCGGTCAAACCCGGCGAACAGTTCTGGGAGACGCCTCTCGGCGCTGGCCGACCCGGCTGGCACATCGAGTGCTCCGCTATGGCGACGAAACTTCTCGGTGATGACATCGACCTTCACGCCGGCGGCGAAGACCTGATGTTCCCGCATCACGAAAACGAGATCGCCCAGTCGGAATCTGCCAGCGGCAAACCCTTCGTCCGTCACTGGATGCATGTCCGCTTCCTGTTAGTCGAAGGCAAGAAGATGTCGAAGTCGGAGGGCAACTTCTACACCCTCCGCGACCTGCTCCTCAAGGGCTACCGCGCTTCCGCCATTCGCTTTCTGCTTATCTCCGTGCCCTACCGCAACCAGATGAACTTCACCTTCGACAGCCTTACCGAGTCGACCAACGCTGTCGACCGGCTGCGCACCTTCCATCAGCGAATGCTGAAAGGCGGTTTCCCCGAGGGCCTCGACCCGGACATCGCCGCCGCGACCGTCCAGGCTGCGCACGACTACACTGCCGCGCTTGCCAACGACTTGAACACCGCCGAGGCCCGCGCTGCTATCTTCGACCTCGTCCGCGCCGCCAACTCCGCCGCAGATGCCAGCACTCTTCGCGCCGAAAACGTCACACAGATACTAAAAGTCCTCGCCCTCTTCGACGGAGTTTTCGCCGTTCTCGAAGACAAGGACGCCGCAATCACCCGCGCTGCGCTTGCCTGGGCAGAAGCCGAAGGCCGCATCAACGAAGCCGCTCCGGAACTCGTCGCCACGCTCTCGGTCACCGACGCCGACATCGATGCCCTCGTCGCGGAACGTACTCAGGCAAAAAAGACCCGCAACTTCGCTCGCGCCGACGCCATCCGCAACGACCTTCTCGCCAAAGGCATCCTAATAGAGGATTCCAAGGACGGCGTGCGCTGGAAGCGCAAATAAATGACCCTCTCTCTCAGAACTCGCACGGTTGCTGCGCTCCTCTTCGCAGCTGCTTTCTCTCTCTCTGCCACTGCACAGTCACCGGCACCCAACACGACCGAATGGGAGAACGAAACCCTCAAGCTGCGTCTGTTCTATCCCTCCGATCTAGTTAAAATCGACGTTACAAAAATCGCGCACATCCCCCCCGTTGGCATCTTCAGCGTGTCTGACCCGAAGCTTACCGAAGCAACTCACTGCCTCCGCCCCGTTCTTCTGCTCAATCTGCCCCAGTCAGGCACACCTCCGACACCGGCGGTCTCCGCCTCCATTCTGCTCGCCGAACTCGATGTTGACTGCCTTACCCCCGAGCAGCAGAACAAAGCTACGAATCTTCTGGCGGACATGGCCGAAATCGTCAACAAGCCCCCCGGCATGGAGTCCATCGTGCAACCTGCCACGTACACCATCGGCTGGCAGAAGGTCCACATGGCTGCCTCGCAACTCGGGACGACACCGTCGGCGCTCTTCACGATGGGCATCTCTACCAACTGGAATAACCACCTTCTTGTCTGGTACTTCGGATCGAATAGTATCGACATGCTCAACCGCATCACGAAGACCACCGTGCGCTTCGGGCGCGACCAGGCTGCACCGCTTTATCCACTTACCATCGGCAACGCCACGCCGTAGCCGCGCACCCATCCCGCGCCACGAATTTTCCGCTCTGAGGCCAATGAAAAAAGATATTCTTCCCATCGAAGCTATTGTCGAAAAGCTCAACCTGCCTGAAAAGTTTGTGGAACGACACGGACCCTACGGCGCCAAACTGAGACTCGAGCTGCTGAACGACGCCGAATTTCCCGTCCGCGGCAAATTAATCCTCGTCACCGCGACGACGCCGACGGTCTCCGGCGAAGGCAAGACCGTCACGTCCATCGGCCTCGTGCAAGGCCTGGAAAAGATAGGCAAGCGTGCCATCATCACGTCACGCGAGCCCTCGCTTGGCCCGGTCTTCGGCATGAAGGGCGGAGCTGCAGGCGGCGGTCTCTCGCAGGTCGAGCCAGCCGAAAAGATCAACCTGCACTTTCACGGCGACTTCCACGCCATCACCTCCGCGCACAACCTGCTCGCGGCGCTCATCGACTCGCACCTCTTCCACGGCAACGTGCTCGATCTCGATCCTCACGCCATCACCTGGCCTCGCGCGCTGGACATGAACGACCGCGCCCTCCGCCACATTCTCGTCAACTCCGGCGGCAAACGCGAAGGAGCCAATCGTCACACCGGCTTCGTCATTACTGCGGCCAGCGAGATCATGGCGGTCCTCACACTTGCCGACAGCCGCGAAGACCTTCGCCTCCGCCTCGGCCGCATCGTCATCGGCCAGACCAAGTCCGGCAAACCCGTTACCGCCGCTGATCTCCACGCCACCGGCCCCATGATGGCGCTGTTGGGCGAAGCGATCATGCCCAACCTCGTCCAGACCACGGAAGGCACCCCCGCGCTGGTTCACTGCGGCCCCTTCGCCAACATTGCCCACGGCACCAGCTCCGTTCTCTCGCAACAGATGGGCCTGCGCCTCGCTGACTACGTGGTCAACGAAACCGGATTCGCCTCCGACCTCGGCTTCGAAAAGTATATGGACATCGTCATGCCCAGCTCCGGCATCAAGCCTGCTGCATGCGTTCTCGTCACCACGGTGCAGTCGGTTCGGAACCAGGGCGGGGGCGATCTTGAGGCCGGGTTCCTCAATCTCAAAAAGCACATCGCCATTGTGCGCGGCTTCAATCTCCCCGCCATCGTCGCCATCAACCGTTTCCCCAACGACACCGAAGAAGAGTTGAAGTTCCTCGAAAAATATTGCGAAGGCCAGGGCGCAGCCTTCGCCCTCTCTGAGGCATTCGCCAAAGGGGGAGCGGGCGCAACCGCACTCGCTGAGAAGGTAGTCAGCGTCATCGCCGCCAACCCAGACGTCGCGCCCGAAACCACTTACCAGCGCAGCGCCTCACCGTTGGAAAAAATCACCGCCGTCGCACAAAAGGTCTACGGCGCAGCCACGGTCGAACTCACTCCGCACGCCGAAGAGAAACTGGCGCGCTTCACGAAATGGGGATATGGCGACCTGCCGGCATGCATCGCCAAGACGCAATACTCCCTCACCGACGACCCCAAGCAGATGGGCGCGCCGACTGGCTGGACGCTTCACATCTCCGACGCGGTCCTCTCAGCCGGCGCAGGCTTTCTCGTTGTCATCTCGGGCAGCATGATGCTGATGCCCGGGCTCCCGAAAGCCTCCCGCGCACTCACCATCGACGTCGACGCCAACGGCGACATCATTGGTATGTAGCAAAGAGGGGCGCTCGCCAACGGGCTACAGTGTCGCCAGGTGTACGCTTCCGTCGCTGGTGTGGATCGACAGCAACGAACCGCCGCCATTGAATTTGCCGTGAATATTGTGTCCGGAGTTACCCTTCGAGTTGTAACCCTCAACCACCAGGGGAAGCGTGCTCTGAATACTTCCATCGCTGCTACTGACTTCGAGGTCAGCCGGGAAACTCTTTGGGACTCGCAACGTCACACTTCCGTCGCTGCTCTCAATTCGCGAGTCTGCGTTAAGCCGTGATCCTTCGGCAAGCTCAAGCACGATCGAGCCGTCGCTACTGTGCAGCTGCAGCGAAGTGAATGCCCCTGCGATGTCTTGGCCGCCGTCCGAACTCCGCGCCTCAAGGGTTCCGCTGGCGTTTCGCACGTGGAGATGGCCGTCGCTGGAATGCAGCTTCAGATTCCCCGACACCCCCGTCAACTCCTGATTGCCGTCGCTCGTGTGGATCGTGAGGTCGCCGTGCAGGTCAGAGGCCGTTAGGTTTCCGTCGGCAGATCTGGCATCAAGTGTAAGATTCGCAGGCGTCTCCACATCAACATGCACGGACGAGTGCCAGTTGACCCGAATCCCCATGTGAGGCTTCTCCTTAAGCGAAAAGTGGACCGTGTTGCCGCTCTGGCTTTCCTCAAGGGTGTATCGCGAAAGGCTCGTATTCTCAGAGGTCACATGGATATGGATTACCTGGCAGCTGGAGCAGGCGTGGATGTTGAGATGGCTGTCGCCAGTGCTGAGAAACAGCGACGGCTGTCCGCTGACTGAGTAGCTCTTGTCCCACGTTGTATCGCTCTGGGCGACGGCTGCGGCTGTCGTTAGAAGAAGCGTTGAAAGCGCCAGGTTAAAGGTAATTGTTCCCATGGGCATACCCTCTCGCAGTCATCTACGGGAAGCAAAGGCGGTTTGTTCCCGCTATTTTCTCTCAATGCGCGGCATCAGGAATCCAGTTCGGCCCGATCAGCTTGCGCAACGCATCCGGAGTCGCCCACGGCGTCGACCCGGCAAAGCGCTTCACCCACCCTGCACCCTCCCCGATCTTCACGCGATCGGGGGTGAACTCCGGCGAAAGCGTGTTGACCATCAACGCAAAGCTCGCGCCTTCGTGCAGCTTGAGCGCCTTCCAGCACCCACCCGGCACCGCGACGATCGGCCTTTGACCAGCAGCATAGTCGAAGCCCAGAGTCACCTTTTCCACCTTTCCATCCGGATGGAAGATGAAGTAATCGAGCGGTCCTCCCTCGACCAGAATGTGCGTATCGTCCGATGCAAGCCAGTGGAGATAGTTGATCGGCCGTTCGCGCGTCAGCATGTAGTAGTTCTGGCTCTGCACTGCCAGCATCCGGCCACCAACCTCCACCTTCTGTGCCGATACCCCGATGATCCCCAGATACCCCGACTCTTTCGGAAGCACTGCGAGCCTGAGCGTACGGATCAGCTCCTGCGCCCGAGCGTCTGTGGCGGTTGGAGTCGCCGCGTGCAGCGATGCCAGCGCAACCAACCCTACTGCAGCGATGAAGAGTCGTCTCATGCCCGACAGACTAGCAGACAGCAGCCGAGCCCTAAGCCTGCTGCCGCACTGCAAGGTCTTCATCCACCACGTTTGGCCTGCCACTCTTCATCTTTGAACTGGTCACTAGAAACACTGCCAGCAGAATCCCGCCCATCCCCACATACTCCACCGCGACAAAACGTTCCTTCAGGAAGATCGCTCCAAGAATCACGGCGATCACGGGGTTGACATACGCGTACGTCGCCACCTTCGACACCGCCACGTTATCCAGCAGATAGATATACGCCGTATAGGTAATCAACGACCCAAAGAGCACGAGATAGAAGATCGATCCCCACGCCTTCATGCCCCATTGCGCGCCGTGATAGCCGCCCGACAGCGCCATCAGCCCCAGGTTGAACACGCCGCCAAACATCATCTGCCATCCCGCCGACGCCACTCCGCTGATACGAATCGTCGACCGTCGCGAGATCACTGACGCCACCGTCCAGCACAGCGTTCCAATCAGCGTCACAACGCCGGCAACAATCTGTCGTGAGTCACCATGCAGCCCAGTACGAAGCCCCGGCCACAGCAGAAACACCATCGAAGTCAGCCCTACCCAAATCCCAATCCATCCCCGCGCGGACAGCCCTTCGCCGTGAGGCAGCACCATCTCGATCAGAGCGGCGTACAAGGGAATCGCCGTCACCAGCAACGCTGCCAGCCCGCTCGGGATGTACTGCTCGGCCCAGATCACCGCCGTATTCCCGCATCCCAGCATCAACACTCCGATGATTGCCAGCAAGCCCCACTCCCGTCGGCTCGGCCACATCTTCAGCTTGAAGATCGCCGCAAGCGTCAACATGATAGGTCCTGCAATCAGATAGCGCGCACTGGCCAGCACGAACGGCGGTAACACCTCCACGCCGTAGCGCATTGCCAGGTATGTCCCTCCCCAGAAGACATAAACGCAGCAAAATGAAGCGAGAATTCGCGTGCGCTTTGACGAGGAGTGGGAGGGCATTCTTCCATGGTATCTTGCTTTCCGCGGCCTCTCCCCGGCCCATCCCACGGTGCTACGATAAGGAGATGGTGCTACGTACTTCGGCCTTATTTCTGCTTTTCTTCGTCTGTGCGGCAGCTTTCTCCCAAACCTCAGGTCAAACCAACCCGAATACCCCGAAGAGCTTCCACGACGCCGCTCTCAACGTCACTTACTTCTACCCAGGCCGCTTCGTGCCCGACCCCGAGAGCCTCGCGCCGAAGCCCGGTACCGACGGCGCGCCAAAGTGCGCTCACTCGACCCTCTTCGCCAACTCCATTACCCCGGTCGACGCCTCCTCCTTTGTCCTCTCCACTATTGACAACACCTGCCCCAACGTCCTGCGCGGCGCGGTAACCCTCGGTCCCTTCATTCGCGAACAAATCCTCCGCCAGCTCAAGCAGTACGGCGAACCCACCGTCACCCAGGAGGCGACGAACTACGCGATCGACGGCCACCCTGCGGCAATCGTCCTGGCCTCGGTCCCCATGCCCGAAGTTAAGGGCAAGCTGCCGATCACCACCTATGCCGCCAAAGCCTGTGTTCTCGGCAACATCCCGGTCAAGCCCAAGAAGAAGTCCGACCCCGTCGACCCCACCCGTCACGTCCTCTGCTTCGACTTCACCACCCAACACAGCGACCTCTACACGCTCATGTTCGCGTTCAGTATGCAGTTCGACAACGATTCCCCCATGCCAATGGTCCCCGGAAGTGTCATCCGGTAGCACCCCTCGATGAGTTATACTCAGCCCCAAAGGCAGAGGGCCCATGAAAATCCCCGTCATTGCCACAGCCCGAACTCACCGGATCGCAGGCCCGCAGTGCCGCTCCAAACGGCACCAGATGCCGCGCCGGCACCTTCGCGTTCTCCCCAGCCTCACGCGACCTAGTCTCTTCGCCGGCGACTAGCTCGAACACCCTCCAGCCGGCGAAGTCCAGCCACCAGCGCAAGACCGTTCCCTCCGCCACCTGCGAGGCCGCCGTCCCACATCCGGGCACAGCATCAACGAACGGCCCTACCAACGCACCGCTGACTAAAGGAGAGATCGCATGAGCACCCTTACCCAGGCACAAACCCAGGAGTCCACCCAGAGCTACACCCGCACCGCCAACTACGCCCAGTACGGTCCCAAGCTCAAGACCGCCCTCCCCGGCCCCAATGCTCAGAAGGCCGTCGCCGCCGACGACCGCCTCATCTCTCCCAGCTACACCCGCAGCTATCCCATGGTGGCCAAATCCGGCCGTGGCATCCGCGTCACCGACGTCGACGGCAACGAGTTCCTCGACTTCGCCGCTGGCATCGCCGTCAACTCCACCGGCCACTGTCATCCCGAAGTCGTCAAGGCCATCCAGGACCAGGCCGCCGAACTCATCCACATGTCCGGCACCGACTTCTACTACGAGCACATGACCACGCTCGCCGAGCGACTTTCCGCCATCGCCCCCATGCCCGGCCCGCACAAGTTCTACTACGGCAACTCCGGCGCAGAGGCCGTCGAGTGCGCCATGAAGCTCGCCCGCTACCACACCGGCCGCCAGAACATCATCAGCTTCTTCGGCGCCTTCCACGGTCGCACCATGGGCGCGCTCTCTCTCACCGGCTCCAAGCCCCAGCAGAAGCGCCGCTTCGCCCCCCTCGTCCCCGGTGTCACCCACGTCCGCTACCCCTACACCTATCGCGGCACCGCTGGGGGCCCTGCCGAGCAGGAAGCTTTTGCTCTCGAGTGCGCACGCTACATTGAAGACCGCCTCTTTAAGACCATCCTCCCGCCCGAAGAGGTCGCCGCCATCATTCTCGAACCCATCCAGGGCGAAGGCGGATACGTCGTCGCCCCCGACAACTTCCTCCAGGAAATCCGCCGCATCTGCGACCGCCACGGCATCCTCCTCATCGCCGACGAGGTCCAGTCCGGCGTCGGCAGGACAGGGAAGTGGTGGGCCATCCAACACTCCGGCGTTCAGCCCGACATCGTCTGCATAGCCAAAGGCATCGCATCCGGCATGCCCCTCGGCATCTGCATGACCAGGGCCGACATCATGAACTGGGTTCCCGGCTCCCACGCCAGCACCTTCGGCGGCAACCCCATCTGCATCGCTGCCGCCCTGGCCACGCTGGACATCCTCGACCGCGAAGGTATGAAGAACGCCGCCATCGTCGGCGACAAGATGTTCGAGCGTCTCCGCCCCTGGGTCGCCAAACACCCCACCGTTGGCGAAGTCCGCGGCCGCGGTCTCATGATCGGCGTCGAGATCGTGAAAGACCAGCAGTCCCGCACTCCCGCCGGACCGATGCGCGATAAGATCGTCGAACTGGCATTCGAACGAGGCCTCCTGATCCTTGGCTGTGGCGAAACCAGCATCCGCCTCTGCCCACCCCTCATTGTCAACCAGCACGAGGCTGATATCGCCCTCGACATTCTCGAGGAGTGCATCGCCCTCGCTGCAAAATAACTCCGCGGCGACAAAAGCCGGGCCCAGACTGCTCGAGTCAAGGCCCGGCTTGTCGTTTGAGTTGTCATCAAGTTGTCTTGACGCCATGAGGGGCTTGCAAACGCTTGACAAGGATTCCAGCAGGAGAGTTAGACCATGAGAGTTACGATTCGGGCCGATTCTCTTGCGGCCTGCAAAGTTGGATTGTTATGCGGAGCGCTGCTCCTTGCCGGATGCGGCGCAAGCACCAATCCCGTGCCCAGCATATCGAGCCTCTCTCCCGCTTCGCTGAAGGTAGGAAGTGCGGCGCCGACGCTCACTATCCATGGCGCTAACTTCCTCGCCACTTCGACGGTAACTTACAACGGCATTGCCCATGCCGTGACTTACATCAGCGCCAGCCAACTGACTATCCCTCTAACTGCGTCCGATCTATATGCACTCGGCAGCTATCCGGTAGTAGTTGCCAATCCCGTACCCGGCGGCGGAGCTTCCTCTCAAGTCAGTTTACAGATTTACGGCGAAGCTCAGAATTCGACTGTCGTAGGCAGCGTAGTGCCTAGCTCTTCTTACGAACTTGACGCTTTCGACATTCAAGGGAATTACGCTTACATTCTTGGAGACAACGGCAATCAAGGTTCAGGATCGTCAGCGGCGCAATTCTATGTGGTGGATATCACGCATCCGGCAAGCATGGCCGTCGTCAGCGCGACGTCAATCACTGGATTTATAAACTACGGGCAGTCCGGGATAAGAGCGCAAGGGCAATACGTCTATCTTGTGTCTTCTACAGGAACGGCGAGTACAAATCTATTGCAAATCTATGATGTATCGAACCCATACGCTCCTGCGTTTGTAGGAAGCGTTCAAGTCCCACTGTATGGACTCGGTCTTTGGGTATCTGGGAAATACGCTTACGTTATATCGTATGTAGGCGATTCTTCCGCAAGCACATTAGAGGTCGTTGACGTTTCCAATCCTGCGTCGCCGACGATTGTGGGATCGACCAATACGGGAACTGCCGGTCTGCATGTAGCCGACATCAAGGTGGTCGGAAAATACGCTTATGTGGCAGGGCAGGCCAACGGGCAATCCGAGATACTTGTATTCGACATCTCCAATCCCGCATCGCCGTATTTGCTTAGCAGTTTACCGGTGGCGCACAGTCCACAAGGCTTGGATGTCGAAGGAAGTTACTTGTATGAGACAGTTTACGATCAGAACACGTTGAACATTTACGATATATCCAATCCGTCCTCGCTTTTTCAGGTAGGTACGGCTTCATTGATCGGAACATGTAAGCCGCAAGACGTTACCGTGGAAGGAACCACAGCGTATGTGGCATGTTATACAAATTCGTCGGTAGCGGTAGTGGATGTGTCCAATCCAACTTCTCCAAGAGTGGATGGATACATATCTCTTCCGGCAACTTCCTATCCGATATTCTTGGAGTCAAAGGGTAGATATGTGTATTCGATCTCAAACACCCTAGGTGGAATGTTATCAGTTATAGACACTGGTGGTTCGTAGCCAAAATTCCATCCGGGCGCATTGAGGTATACATGCTGACGCCCAATCTGCCGGCAAGATGGGGCTTTAAAATATCCCCGTGCTCCAATTTGGAGATGAGCGCTTGAATCAGTTAAATGTGCCGCCTTGTTTCGGACATCGGATTCCCGCGTCTAAACTGTTGAGTCACACCATGAGCCGCCGCCTTCAAACCGCGAAGATTCTCGCTGCAGCGCTGCTGCTTACTCTTGCCTCCGCCCCAGGGCTCCCCCAGCACACCACTCCACTCCAGCCCGACGCAACCGCACCGCACCGCACCCGTCTCATCCTCAAAGACGGCAGCTACCAGATCATCATGAGTTACAAGGTCGTCGGCAACGTCGTCCGTTACATCAGCGCCGAGCGCGGCGGCGCCGAAGAGGAGATCCCCCTCGCCCTCGTCGACCTTGAAGCCACAAAGAAATGGGACAAGCAGCACTCTCAACCCACCGAAGACCCCGATGGCGCGAAGCCTCCCCCCATCGACCCCGAGCTCCTGAAAGAAGAAGCTGAACGCGCTGCCCTCACACCCGAAGTCGCCAAAGACCTTCGCCTTCCGGAGGAGGACAGCACCCTCGCCCTGGACACCTACCGCGGCACGCCAGAACTCGTCCCCCTCGCCCAGACCGACAGCGACCTCAACCGCAATACCAGCCACAATCTTCTGAAGGCCGCCGTCAACCCGGTATCCGCCCCTCATGCGATCGTCACCATCAAAGGCGAAACCTCGCCGGTCCAACTCCACGTCAAAGACCCCGTCCTTTATCTCCGTATTGGCGACGAGAGCGTCCCCAACACTGCCGGCACGCCCCTCACCGTCGACACGCACGGCGCCACCAGCCGCGTTCAGAACGATCCCACCACCGGCGGCTCATCCAACAGCCGCTACGTCATCGTCCGTGCCGACGTCCGCATCGGTGCCCGCGTTATCGACAGCTTCCGCATCCCCCTGCTTGGCACCGGGCAGCACCAGCGGGACGTCGTCGAAACCACCACCGAACTCCTCCCTGGCGGTCACTGGCTCAAGGTCACTCCCAGGGAGCCCCTGGACTTCGGCGAGTTCGCCCTCATGGAGGTCATCTCCGACAAGGCCGTTAACCTCGGCGTCTGGGACTTCGGTGTCCACCCCGTCTCACCCGAAAACCGCGACATCATCAAACCTGAGCCCCGTCGCCGCACTACGCTCGAGCGCCACACCCCCAACTAAACAGATCGTTCCATTCCGGGTGTCGGCTCATCCCAGCAAATCTCGTCTGCTGCCCATTCCAATGCTTGCTGAACGAAGCTGATGTGGTCGCGGCCAAGGTGTTGAAGCCCGACCATCATTTGTGCGAGTGTTGAAAATCAGCCGCGGGCCAAAGGATCGCGCTCAAGAAATAACCCGGCGACCGCTTGCCGGGGACCGCTGTCGGAGGCGCTCTTCGCAGATTTTGAGACCGTTCCTTTACCCGAAACAACGACGCTGTCCCGGGTAATCTTCGCCTCATACATCATCGTGTCCGCCGCGCGCAGAATCGTCGGCACCGTATTCCCATCCTCCGGATACGTCGCCAATCCAAAGCTCCCCGATACGCTCAGCGACATCCCTGCGCCCTCGAGAAAGCGAGCAGCCCGTAGATCCTCTCGCAATGCCATCGTCGTTCCACTCGCCGCCGACTTGCCCATTCCCGGCAGCAGCGCAACAAATTCGTCTCCGCCATACCGGAACGCAGAATTGTTCGGCCCCAGACTCCGCCTCAGCAGACTGCCAATCTCGGCCAGCAGCCGGCTTCCTATCAGGTGCCCATGCGTGTCGTTCACTGATTTGAAGTGGTCCAAATCGACGAACATCAAACTAAATACCTGCCCCTGCGCTACCTGCTCGTCCAGCAACGTATAGAGATGCCGGGCATTAAAGAGTCCCGTCACGTCGTCCGTGATCGTCAGTTCCTGGATCAGCGTCATCGACCGCGCATTTTGAATCGCAATCGCTGCATAGTCACACAGAATCCGCAGAAACGAGATCGAGTACTCCGACAGCAGGTCCAACTTGCTATTCAATAGCTGGATCACGCCAAGCGTCTTGTTACCAGACCGCACCGGCACGCAGGCGATCGACTTGATCTTCAGGTCCGGATGCTTGTTCGCAAACGCCGACCAGTGGGGATCCAGCGCCACATCCGGCACCACCAGCGGATTACCCGTCGAGGCCACCCACCCTGCAACGCCCTCACCCAAAGGCACCCGCAGACCCTTCAAGCTCTCCGTGTTTTCGCCCACGGCAATCGCATAGTAGAGCTCCTTCGATGCATCGTCCACCATCAGCATCGACCACCGCTCCGGCCCGAAGAACTGCGCCATCTTGTCCATGATGGCTCCCAGAATCTCCTCCAGTTCCAGGCTCGAAGTCAGTGCACGTGCCACGTCGTGGAACACCCGGAGGTGGTCCATCTGCCGGCTTTCGATCACCTCAAACTGCCGTCGATCTTTCAAATCGTCCCTCAAGTAGAACATCAGATATCAGCGAAAAATTTAACAGACGAATTTAATATGCAAAGAGTTTCATATCTGTCGCCACTAAAACGACAACTCGCTCAGCCACCGATGTGCACCATGTTCCGCGAAGGTTTCTGAAAGTCCGGCTCGCCGATGTGATGGCGCGCCTCTTTCCGCATCACAATTCTTCGAATATACGCACCCAACTCACTATCTGTTCCGCCTCGCACCAATTCGCCGTACAAATCGTGATCACTCTGCGAAAACAGGCACGTGCGAATCTTTCCATCGGAGGTCAGCCTCACCCGGCTGCAGTGTCCGCAGAATGGCCGCGACACCGGCGCAATAATTCCGATCTCTCCCACTCCATCGTCAAAAGTAAACCGCTTCGCCGTCTCGCTCGCTGCATGCGGCGCCAGCTCCACCAGCGGACGATACGCATTCAACCGCTCAACGATCTCATCCATCGAGATAACGGTCTCTCGCTTCCAACTCCGGTCTTCTTCAAGCGGCATCCACTCGATAAATCGGACGATCACGCCTTCGCGCCGCGAGAACTCCGCAAACTCTTCGATCTGTCCATCGTTGAATCCGCGCAGCAGCACGCAGTTCACCTTCACCGGCCCCAGCCCCGCATCCTTCGCTTTGCGAACACCCGCCAGTACTTTGTCGAAGCTTCGCGGAACCCGTGTAATCGCCGCGAACGTCTCCGCATCCACCGCGTCCATGCTCACCGTCACGCGGTTCAACCCCGCGTCCTTCAACGGCCCCGCAAGTCCCTCCAGCAGATGCCCATTCGTAGTCAGCGCAAGGTCGAGCGGCAACCCTCGCCCGCTCTCGCCGACGAAGCTCCCATCCGGCAGATAAGCCGTTCGCATCGCCGCGAGTTCGCGCACCATCTCCACCAGGCCTGACCGCAACAGCGGCTCCCCTCCGGTCAGCCGGATCTTCTCCACGCCCAGCGAGACAAACAACCGCACCATCCGCAGATAATCGGAGATCTTGAGCTCGGTATACTGCGCACCCTCGTTACCCGTCCGGCAGTAAACGCACTTGTAGTTGCACCGATCGGTCACCGACACGCGAAGGTCCGTGATCGCCCGCCCGAACTTGTCCCGCAGTCTACCCGCCATCGGCACAGTCTCGTCCGCTTGCTCCAGTCCCGCGACCGGTTCATCGTCGATGATCAGGGAAGACACGGGCATCGTCGCCGCCATATGCTCACTTCGTTAAGATGAGATGCGTAGGCTCGAAAAGCGAATCAGACCTGCAAGGACTACAGTATAGCCACCCAGACCGTAACCGGCGGGATTTAAACCGGGCACGGTTCCCGAACCATCACAATCAACAACCTCTTTAGAATCCGCACGATCCCCGCAGTGGCGACCGCCGTTTTCAGCGCAGCGACGCGTTCTGTCATCCAGGCGACTTAGTAGCTGATGAATTCGTTGCTGCCCCGCTTCAGCCGCACACCCGCGACTCCGAAGATCAGCGCAGCCACAAACATCACCGTATCCCAATAGACCATCGGGTGGCTCCACCCCGGCGATAGAGTCCAGTCCTGCCCGGCCCAAAGGGTCACCAGCGTCCCGACAATCAGGCACTGATAGCAGAGCACCAGAAAGAGCTGTCCGCGGCGGCGGCGCCTGTCCAACTGTTCCACCTGGTCCGGTGTCAGAGTGCGTTCTTCGATGGGGAGCAGTATGTTCGCCATGGTATCTCTCGTTCTCCGCGTACTTATGGATAGAAGCCTTTGGTTCGAAAGAGAACCGACGCCCGAGCGGGTATATCGGTTGCTCTTGAGTGTATTAAATCACAGCTCAGCCCTGCCCACACCACGACGGTAAAGATCTCTTCTGCCGTCACGTCAAACTTGGGAAAACAGCCTCGTCAACCCCTGCTGTGACAATTAAATAAACGCGACCGACTGAATCCCCACGACATCGAAGCGTTTCCTGCACCTCACATTCTTGCATCCCATCGGGTCATCACGCCGCACCATATAACTCTGTGCCTTCGCGAAGCGTGCGCGGTCGCGGTCATCGGCCCCCCTGGGCAACTGCGCCTTCTTCCGCCGAACAATCCAGTCGATCTGGTACTCCCCCTGCTGCCCGCAATGCGGACACGTCATCACATGCGTCCTTTGTTCAGATTTTTCATCAAAAAAATCGCGCTCTTCCATCCTGCACCTCATCCGGTTGGCGACCCGCTTCTCACCAGCCGCTTCCCCTTTGCAATCCTGCCTGACTTGACCCCTCGCAGGCAAGAGTAATGCATAATCACCCATGGGCTCCAAGCCCCCGAAAGAACTCCGGAGGAGATGCGGATGAGTAAGCCAAAGAAGAAGGTCTTTTCCGCAGTCAAGGCCGTCAAGGCCAACGCCCGCGACCGTGTCGGCAGTCCGCCCGCGGCGCGGGTCCTCCCCGACCCCAAACAGAAGCTCGCCGCCAAGCCAAAACACAAACCCACCTTCGCCGATCTGCTCACCTCCACAGGAGAAGACCAATGAAGATCCTCCCTCTTACCCGCGTCGCTCTCGTGGCCGCCGTCGCTCTCGTAATCGTCGCCGTCCCCGCAAATGCCCAGACCATCCAGGTGAACAAAGACAACCGCACCATCGCCATCACCGCCACCGACAAAGTCATCGTTATGGCCGACACCGCCACCGTCCATATTGGCTTCATCGCCTATGGCCCCGACAGCGACGCCGCCTACGCCGCCGGCTCCCGCACATCCAACGCCATTGTCAAGGCCATCACCTCTGCCGGCGTACCCTCCGATGCCATCCAGAGCGAAAACCAGAACGTTGCCCCCGTCCAGGAATATCAGGTCGACAAACTCACCCCCGCCGAGAAAGCCCAGCGCAAATTCCAGGTCACTCAAAGCTGGACTGTACGAACCCCCGCCGACAATGCCGCAAAGATCCTCGACCTCGCCGTCAAGGCAGGAGCCAACCAGTCCGGCCAGATCGACTGGAGCCTGAAGGACGAGAACGCCTCCCAGGCCGAAGCCGCCGGCAAAGCCCTCCAGCGCGCCCGTACCGTCGCCGCCGAAATGGCCAAGGGCCTCAACGTCAAACTCGGCGCCCTCGTCTTCGCCAGCAACGAAACCCAAGCTGAGCCGCCACGGCCTCTGATGAGAATGGCCGCGAGTGCTGGTGCGATGGCCCCCCCGCCTCAGCCCCTTGCCATCAATCCCCGCCAGATTGAAAAATCCGCCACCGTCTACGCCGTCTTCGCCATAGAATAGGCTGTTCTGAAAGAGGGAACCCCATGACCGTCCTGCCGTATCGCGAACTCAAGCCCACCCCCGAAGCTGAAGCTATCTACCGCCGCTGGCTCGCCCGCCTCAACGACGACTTCAACCGCCACCAGACCGTAGAGACCCGCTCCCGAATCGTCCGCGACGAACTCGTCCAGCTCTTCCTTGGCCACCCGTACCCCGGTCCTCCCAAGGCGACCCTCAATCACGAGCTCGCCATGCACACCCTCATGGAAAGCCTCGACCCCCGCAACGTCACCCTCGAACCCGAGTACTATGGCGACGTCGACGCCGAAAAATACGCCGTCCGCAAACCCCTCATCTGGTTCTGGCAGATGTTCGACCGCTCCCCCATCGGCCTCAACCACTGGCTCGGCTTCCGTTTCCGCTGCATGCTCGGCCGCCACATCTTCCGCCACCTCGGCAAGCACGTCAAAATCTTCCACAACGTCGAGTTCACCTACGGCTACAACCTCACCATCAGCGACTCCTGCACCATCCACAAAAACGTCATGCTCGACGACCGCGGCGAGATCATCCTCCACGAAGGCACCAGCATCTCCGACTACGCCAACGTCTACTCCCACACGCACAACATCAACCATCAGGCCGACGTCACCAACAAGGTCACCGAACTAGGCCCCCACGCCCGCGTCACCTACCACGCCACAGTTCTCGCCGGATCGAATATTGGCCAAAACGCCATGCTAGGAGCGTTCGGACTGGCCACCAAGCCCGTTCCTCCATCCACTGTCGCCGTAGGCATCCCCGCCCACGTTAAAATCCGCAAAGACCCAGCACTGCACAAACCAAACCAGCCATAAGGCGACAACGCTTAGTTGAAATGAACGACGTACTTATCCATGTACGCATGCAGCAAGTCGCGGTGTGTCGCCCGATACGGCTTTTATGGCAAGAACAATCTTTACGGTCTCATCACGCGAATTTCAGTAGACTTGACCAATGCCGTTGAACGTCGTCGTCATCTTCTTTGAAATAGTCGTTTTAATCCTCGCCTTCAGCATCCACGAGTGCGCCCACGCTTGGGCCGCCATGCGACTCGGCGACAACACCGCTCTGATGCTCGGCCGCGTCACCCTCAACCCCCTCAAGCACCTCGACCCCCTCGGCTCTGTTCTCTTCCCGCTGATCTCGCTCGTCTACGGCGGCTTCCTCGTCGGGTGGGCGAAACCCACCCCCGTTACCGCACGCAACTTCAAGCACTACATGCGCGACGACATCCTGGTCACCCTCGCCGGCCCCGCCAGCAACCTGCTCTCGGCCACCGTCGCGCTTGTCCTGCTCATCATCATCAAGCACATGCTGCCGGGCGGAGTCATCTCAATCGTTACCGCCATGGCCATCGCCGAGCACGTTCCCGGCGTCGCCACTGAAGGCCTCCCCGCACTCTTCCCCATCGCGCTCTTCCTCTACTTCGTCATCTTCATCAACCTGCTTCTCTTCGTCTTCAACCTCATTCCTCTTCCGCCGCTCGACGGCAGCCACATCCTCCGCCACTTCCTCCCCTACAAGGCCGCTCAAATCTACGACCGCCTCGGAATGTTCAGCCTGATCATTCTCTTCCTCATCGGCGGCCGTTTCATCTCCGCGCTCTTCATCCCGCTCTACAGCATCTTCAACCGCATCCTCTTCTCCGTCTAAAATCTCAAAAATGGAGAATCGACAAAAAGCACCCAACCGGCGATCGTTCTTGGGTGGCTTGGCAGCCGCAGTAGTCTGCAGCGGTATCGCGGGCAAGGATGCGTCGGCGCAGTCGGCGCAACAGACCACGCAAACTGCGGACCCCTTTGCCGGCAAGAAAAAACTACTCGCCATCGGAGATGTCCACACTGGCTATCAGCACGATTCGGTCTCGCACGCACTGGCGACAATAGAGCAGATGGGCCGCCGCTCCGGCGACTACATCACCTACATCCGCACCGATACGCAACTCATCACCAAGGACAAGGTTTACGGGACCGGGAAATACGCGGCGACAGGCACCCGCTCAGTCAACGCGAAAAATCTAGACTACTTCGACGCGGTCTTCTTCTATGGACTAGGAGAGGAAGACCTTTCGGACAAACAAAAGAGCGACCTGCTCTCCTTCGTGCACGACGACGGCAAAGGCTTCGTCGGCGCACACTCCGCCATCGACGCCTTCTATAGCTGGCCCGAGTACGGCCAGATGGTTGGCGCGTACTTCGACAACCATCCCTGGGGTGTTCTCGACGCCCCAATCATCGTCGAGGAGCCAAGCTTCCCCGGCATGCGCCATCTTCCGCGCGAGTTCCGCGTACGCGATGAGATCTACGTTCCTACCGCCACCCCCTACTCAAGAAAAGAAGTCGATGTCCTCGCACGCATGGATGCCTCCAAGGTCGATCTGACCGTGCGAGACCTTCACCGCACCGATCGCGACTTCCCCGTAGTCTGGGTGAAGAAGTATGGAAAGGGAAATGTCTTCTACAGCTCCTTCGGCCATCCTGACGCAGCCTGGGACGACGAGAAAATCCAGAAGATGTACTTCGAAGCAATC
>Ga0206911_1046_pt1 | contig 29161 bp, 28 predicted proteins | sample Alteio_BWOrgHeat_74_FD_152956 | JGI IMG/M metagenome (GOLD analysis project Ga0206911, IMG submission 152956) | Enriched cells from forest soil in Barre Woods Harvard Forest LTER site, Petersham, Massachusetts, United States -... | ecosystem: Environmental > Terrestrial > Soil > Temperate forest >...
TTATATAACAACTTAGCCTGTGGCAGAAAGTACCCGAATAGGCAAAACGATGGTTTGGAGGCCGTCAAACTGGAGACGCCTTTGAAGCGCCGTGGCCGTTTCGTTATGGAGCAGGCGCTGATACCAGCGCTCTTCCCGGAAAATCAGCTTGCCGGTGAAGACGATGCTCTTCGGAAATTCCTTGCCCAGATCCACGCACATGTGTTCAAGGGTCTCTACGGATTCGGTCGCGATCGCCATGCGGTAATCCGCTTTCAGGCCTTGATTTCGACACCATTGGACATACTTTTCCAGGTTGGAGCGGGTCTGGTCTTCCAAGCGGGCGAGCTCTTCCGACCCTTTAAAGTTGCCGGAATCCACGACCCCGACGGATATGAAAATATAGTTCCGGATGTAGCCGGGCATGAGCCGCTGAATCGACAATATCTGGTGCAGACCAAACCCGGAAAAGCTCTGGACCGTCAAAACCGCCGTGGGCGCTTTTTTATCCATCGGTTCCGTGTCGGGAATGGGCGTTGCGGGAAGAGGCGTCGCTTCAAGGATCTTATCGAGGTCCTTGAAGCCGGCGCTGACATGGCGATAGTGGAGGCGTACTCCAAAACAAATCCCGATCGTGACGCTGGTGATGATCACCGTCATCCAGCCGCCTTCGGCGAATTTCTCATAGAGCGTGACAAATAAAATACAGAGACACATCACGAGTCCCGTTCCGTGAATACAGAGCTGGCTTTTCCAGCGCGGCTCCTTGGCCCGATCCTTAATCCAATGGCGCGACATCCCGAGCTCCGTTAAGGTAAACGTCAAAAACACGTTGATGGAGTACATGACGACGAGCATCGTGATGTTCCCATGCGTGTAAAGGAGGGTGGCGATCGCCGCCGTTCCCATCAGATAGACTCCATTGTTCGTCACCAGGCGGCTGGAGAGCTGGGAGAATCGGTGCGGCATCCAGGAATCGAGCGCCATATTGGCCAGTACCCGCGGGCCGTCTAAGAAGCCCGTTTGAGCGGCGACAAAAAGGAGGCAGGCTTCGGAAACGAGGGTCACAATCACGAGCGTCGTTCCCATCGACCAGGAACCTATTCTCCAGGCGCCGAAGAGATTTTCAAAAAGGACCGCGTTCATCGTTTTGCCTTCCGAAGGTACTGAATGCGTCAGCATGTAAGCAAACAAGATACCGCCGGCGGTAAAAGCGAGCGATGTGGCCATCAGGAACATGGTTTTCTTGCCCGTCTTGACACGCGGTTCACGAAGCATCATGACGCCATTGGATACCGCCTCAATCCCCGTATAAGTTCCACCCCCCATGGAATAGGCACGCAGAAGAATAAAAATCACGGGCCAGAATCCCATCATGGAAACGGCGCCATGAAATTCCACGTGAGCTCCGCGAAAAACCTCAGGCAGCTGCGTGAAATGGCTGCCGATCGCGTAAAGAATTGCAAACGCGTGGGTGAGAATAAAAACCATAAAGATGGGAGCGAGGAATGTCACGGATTCCTTCACCCCGCGCATATTGAGAACAATCAGGAACCCGAGAACCACGAACTCCGCCGTAAATTTGTACGCGGCCAACCCTGGGGGCAAGAACGACCACAAGGCATCACATCCGGATGCAACGGATACGGAGATGGTGAGCACATAGTCCACCAAGAGCGCGCAACCGGAAATCACACCCGCTTTTTCTCCCAAAAGCTTGGTGGCGACGAGATACCCTCCGCCGCCGCCGGGAAAGTGCTGAATGAGATTGGAGTAGGCAATGGAGATGACGAAAATGGTGACCGCGGTCATCAGGACGAGAAACGGAGAAAGATGTGTATGAACTCCTAAAGCGCGGAAGGCTTCATCGGGGCCATAAGCGGAGGAAGAAAGTCCGTCTGCTCCAAGGCCCACCCAGGCGAGGAAGGCAATGAGTGACACGTGATGAAAAACTTGCGGGTCTTTAATGTCCCGCGGTTTTCCGAACACGATCTGCTTGAATTTCTCGACCATAAAAAAGCCAAAGAGTAAGCTCTTTGGCTCCTCTTGAATTATACGCTTACGAGGTTAGCTGTCGGACTCAGGCTCATCGCCTTATTCTTTCGAAATTCGCCCCTAGGCCATAGCGGCCTGTATTTTGGTTTCCCCGCCCTACCCCACGTGCAGGTAGGCTCAGCAACGGGAGAATGATACCAAACCCTTACAGGCTGTCAAATGCATCGTCACGAAGATGCTAAAATGTCCGCCATGATGCGAAGGCAATGGCTCTTGTGTGCCGCGCTTATTTTGTGTGGAGGGTGCTCTTATCTGACGCCCTTGACCGTCTCAACCACCCATCTGGATCCCGAGCATGAAATTCCTCTCGGCATTGTATCGGGCACCGCCGTGAATAATTATTTCCTTGGAATTTCCGGCGGCAAAGAAGAAGGCATGCAAACAGCGATCAAGAGAGCGAAACTCGAGGTGGGGGCCGACAACTTGATCAACATCAGCGTCGATCGCCGGGTGACTTATTATCCTTTCACTCTGCTGCCCCTGATTGTTCAGGTTGAAACGATTGTGTACGGAACGGGGGTTCGCTACATTGACCGCTCATGGAACAAAATTAAAGATTACACAGCCCCTGAATCGCCTGCACCAGCTCCCGCCGCTCCGCCGGCTCCAAAACCCCCCGCATTAAAACCCGAAGGCGTCTTCTAAGCGGAGTCAGTTACACTTCCGATTCGACGACTTTGAGGAGGTCGGCGGCGAGTTTTTCCAGGCGGTCGGATTCGTCTTTAATTTCCTTCATTAACGTTTCGCGGGATTTATCAGAGAGCGGGATCGACGGTTCGAGGAGCTCATGAACTCTCCGGCCTAATCGTTTCAAAGGATCGCGCAGATCGTAGGACAACGACGTGAGAAGAAGATTCCGAAGACGCGCGGTCTCGATCTCCGCCGCGGCGCGTCCGGCATCTTCCGACATTTTTGTACTCTCGAGCGCCCCGCCGATTTCCCCGGCTAACGTTTCCAAAAGCTGATACTGCTCGGGGTCCTGAAAAAACGCCGGGTCTGAAGGCTTGATCGCGAGCACCCCCACCGGGTGCTGAAGACCTTTCAGCGGCAAGTAAAGCGCCCCCAAACTCGCAAGCGTATCGGTTCCAGTACCCGCGGCTTCTCCGCGAAGCATCACCCATTCCGTAGCCGCCATGCTTTCCCGGCTTAAATCGAAAGCGGCGGAATCTCCCGCCACCACGCGCATGCCTTCTTTGGCTTCGGGCATAAAAAAGAGAATCGGGAGCTTATAGAATTCGGTGAGTTGTTTCCAGGCGAGCTGAATCAGCGCCTGAGGGTCCGGAGTCTCCGACAAGGCGCGGCTCAGGCGATAAAGCATACGGACCCGGCCGACTCTTCGCTGGAGCGCCTCCGTCTGCTGGGTGAGCCGCCCGGCCAAAGTACTGATCAAAAGGCCGACCGCGAGCATCACCATAAAAGTGAAAAAGTATTGCGTGTCGGTGACAGCAAAGGTGAAATACGGCGGCACGAAAAAGAAATCAAACGCGAGCACGCCCAAAACCGACGCCACCATGGACGGCGTGCGGCCCAATTGATAGGCGGTCCACATGATGCCCAGGAGATAAATCATCACCAGATTCACGCGGTCGAGAATCCGGAGCAGCGGCCAGCCCACGAGCGTGCAGACCGCGACGACACCAACCGCCAGGCCTATGTCGCGCCAGGGCAGCTCTTTTTTTTGCTCCGCGATGTGCCGGCGGGAGGCAAAATCGGTGCCCTCACCTGAAATGATATAGAGATCGATGTCGGCGCCCTGGCGTGCCATTTCATTGACCACAGAACCAAAAAGCCATTCGCGCCACCGGGGCCTGGCCGGCTTGCCAAGAATAATTTTGGTGACATTGTTGGCGCGCGCGTAGCGAAGGATCTCCGGGACAACTTTAGCGCCGGAGAGCGTCAGGCGTTCTCCACCCAGCTGTTCGGCCAGCTTAAAGATCCGCATGAGCCTGTCTTTGGTATCGGCGGATTGTTGTACAGACGACGGCGTTTCCACATGGACAGCGACCCATTCGGCCTGGAGGCTTGCCGCCAAGCGTGCGGTCGCTCGCACGAGCCGCGGGGACATAGGACTGCCAGTCACGCTCACTAAGAGCCGCTCTTTGACCTTGGAAATGCCGGTGTCAGCCACGCGTTCCGCGGCATGGCGCATGGCGAGTTCACGCAGGGCTTGAAGATTATGCGGCTTAAAGAAGTTTTCAGCCGCCCGCTCGGCCTGCTCGCCCATGTAGACTTTGCCCTCCTTCAGGCGTTTCAGAAGATCGTCGGGCGAGATGTCGACCAGTTCTAAATCGTGCGTTCGTTCCAGAAATGTGTCGGGGACGGTTTCCCGAACGACAACTCCGGTGACTTGAGCCACTTTATCGTTCAGGCTTTCCCAATGCTGCACGTTTATCGTCGTATAAACGTTGATGCCGGCATCCAGGAGTTCTTCGATGTCTTGCCACCTTTTGGGGTGGCGCGATCCCGGAGCGTTCGTATGGGCGAGCTCATCCACCAAAATCAGCTGGGGTTTGCGCGCGATGGCGCCGTCAATATCGAATTCTTTGAGTTTAAAGCCTTTGTATTCAATTTCTTTGCGTGGAAGAACTTCCAGCCCTTCCAGGAGCGCGGCGGTTTCGGAGCGGCCATGGGTCTCGATCACGCCCACCAACACATTGACCCCTTCCTTCTTTCGTTGGCGGGCCGCTTCCAGCATGGCGTAGGTCTTGCCAACCCCGGCATTAGCGCCGAAAAAAAGCTTCAGCCGGGCGCGGCGAGCGTCGGGCTCTTCGGCTTGGACTTGCTTCAGCAGTTGATCGGGATCAGGACGTTCGTCCATCGGCATATTATCCCTAAAATTCGAGGTGAACGCGCTCCGCTAAAAGAATAACTGGACCGCGGTCTGCATTATAGGCTGGGTCGCGAACACCTTGAACATCCGTCGTGAACGTGAAGTAGCGCCAGCAATGAAAGGCGTAGTAGGTTTCCACAATTTGTTCTGGAGCATAGTTCAGCATACCATCACCAATGATGAAGCCGACACCGCCGTGGCTCAAGTATGCACGGTGTTCTGGAGACAACCCGTTGACAACCATGGCCACGCCGACATGGTCGTCGGCACGGCCCCAGCGTTTGCCCGCCAGATTAAAACCGAATGCCGCTGATTGATCGATCTCTGTGAAGGCCCAGGTTTCGGTTTTTCCGTCATTCCATCCGAGACGCGTGAAAAATCCAAGGTCGGCGGCGAGCTCCTGTTCCACATTGAGGCCGAATCCATATTTTAGGCGGTAATCGCGTGTTTGCGTGACGTCGGGCACCGCCGGTGATTGGTTCAGCGCCGCATCGTAATCGCCCATGTTGGCGCGGTTCATGTAGGCCATTCCGCGGAGCTTACCGGGACGCTCACAAACGTGATAACGCCATTCGCTTTCAACGTTGTCCGCACGGGCTTGTCCAACACGTGTTTCCATGGTCAGTTGGTTCGCCTGCCGGGGTTCCAAGACGCTTGCGGCGCGAACGGCCCAATCTGGGCGGTTGTACTCGCCGTATATGCCCCATGTATAGCCGCGCGTGTCGGCGGCATAATCCCAGGCGCCGTTGGCAAATAGCGCCCAGTTCATGAACTGAGTTCGGGGATCATGGGAATAGGCGTTGTCATCAAAAAAATCGGTAAGACTGAATTTCCCCATGACGAACGTAAAGCGTTCTTGAGAGACATCCTGCGGCAGCTGGTTTTGCCCGGAATTCATGTGTTCCGTTTCCTTGGATAGCCCCCAGATCTGCTGAAAATAAAGTCTCGAAAGGACGAGATTAAAGTTCGAATCATCAACGCGGTAGATTTCGCCGTTCGGATACCCCGCCAGACCGCGCGTACTGCTGACACCTTGGCCTGCAATGATCTCGGGATTAAAATAGACAGACCCCCCATTCCAAAGACGCCGTCCGACAAATTCGGTACTGGTAAAGGACGTCCGCGCTTCGGAGGTGGATGAGAGGCTGTCCGGCCCAGAGTAGGGCGAATGAAATGGCGGATGCCATTGTGAAATGGTTGTCGCCTGCGTATGCAGCGTCCATTCCTCAGGATTAAGCAGCGAATAGTAGAAAGCATCTTCCACGCTCAGAGGCGACGGGGCCGCGGCAAGCAACGGACATGTGAAAGACAAGAGGGAGGAGAGGCAGGCGACCAAACATCCGCGCGTCATGGCGAGATTCTTAATGCACGCCGGATTGGATGACGAGGCCGCCGGCCACGATCAGTGTGAGGCCGATCCAGGTGGAAGGTGGAATAGTTTCACGAAAAATAATGACTCCACAAAGGACACTGACGGAAGCGAAGATAGCGACGTAAACACCAAGAAGCTTGGAGAAATCCCACCGGACCATGTTGACCACGAGGCCGTAGCAGCCGAGCGCCAAAAAACCCAAAAGAATCAGAAGATTCCCTTGGGTTCTCAGCCCTTGGCGGATGAGGGCATCGCCACCGACTTCCAGGACCGCCGCCGCCGCAAACACAAACCAAGCGTATAAATTCATGGCCTATACGATAGCGCGAAGAGGACGAGATAGCAACTGACTAAGATGGGTTTATATGGCAGAAAGATTTACTTCACCGGTGCGAATCCGCTCAATATGGTAAACATCTGTGACAAAAATCTTTCCGTCGCCCGTCTTTCCCGTGCGGGCCACATTTCGAATCGTCCGTATCACTTCATTCACCTTCTCCGTTGGAACGGCGACGTCCAACCGGACGCGAGAATAGATCTTTAGAGGATAGGTGATTCCTCGATGTTGACCGAGTTCCTTGGAGCGAGGATCATACCCCTGCACCCCCGTCAGCGTGATGCCGCCGACAACATCGAGCGCGGCGATGGCCTCAAGCACCTCGTCCTGCAGCTCTTCCCGCAAAATGCAGGAGACGAGCTTCACATCCGTATCATGCTCTCCACCCGGATAGGATTCCGGTGCGCCCGCCAACACATCCTTTGTGAGTTTTAGAGTCATCGAAATTCCTCCTGCGCCAAGAATAACGCAGTCGACTGTTAATGCGCCATTATCAATCCGTTAATGCGGCGTTAACGAAATCAGCGGGCTACTTCTTCTGGTAAGTGACGACGAGCAGGAGCGTGGCGAGGGGACCCAGGAAAATCGACAGCACAAACCACATTAAGCCGCTCCGGCCCTGAACCTGGGCCAGCCCTGCATTCAAAAGCGACAACGTTCCCCATCCAAACCCGTAGCCGTAATGCCAATCGTAGATCATGTGATTCCTCCTTTAATAAACAGAATACAACAAAGCAGAGGAGAGAAAGGGCTCGCCTCTGCTTAAAAGGAGATGCGTCGGTCTAAAAGATTTCCGGCTTGAGCAGCGCCACCAGAAGATAAACAAACAACACGACCGATGTGACGCCGCCGATCCAATAAATAGCTGTCATGCGAGTCTCCTATAGCCTTTCAAACAGCTTAACCATCCCGAAAGATAAGGCAAATAGCAATGCGGCTAATCCAACATAGAGGACATCTAGCATTAGAGTACTCCTTCCAAGTCCAAATTCAGCTCCAGAACGTTGACGGTCGGCTCGCCTAACAATCCTAGAAACCGCCCTTGGGTATGCTTTTCAACAAGCCCCCGGACAACGGATTCCGAAATCCCTCTCACTTTAGCCACGCGCTTGAGCTGATACAGCGCCGCCGCCGGTGAAATATGCGGGTCCAACCCGCTGCCTGAAGCCGTCACAAGGTCCACGGGGATCGGTTCCTTATTATCCGGATCGACTTTATGAAGCGCGTCGATCCGGTCTTGAATAGCTTTCATGAGCGCCGGATTGGTCGGACCCAAGTTGGAACCCGATGAGTTCGCGGCGTTGTACGGCATGGGGCTCGTGGCGGAGAGCCGGCTCCAGAAATACTTTGGATCATCGAAGGGCTGCCCGATCAGCCGCGAGCCGACGGGTTTACCTTCCTTGTTATAGATCAGGCTCCCATTGGCCTCTTTCGGGAATAATATTTGCGCCAATTGGGTGAATGCGAGCGGATACACAAGACCCGTCAATACGGTCAGAGTGAGCGTGGATACGACGGCAATTCTGAATTGTTTCATGATCGTCTCCTATACCAAATGCGCTGCGACGAGCAGCATGTCGATCAGCTTAATCCCGACGAAGGGCGCAATGATCCCTCCGAGTCCATAGATCAAAAAATTGTCTCTCAAAAGCTGGCTGGCTCCCACAGCGCGATACTTAACACCGCGCAGCGCCAACGGAATAAGCAGGATGATAATAACCGCATTAAAGATCACCGCCGACATGATCGCGCTGGCCGGCGTCGCCAAATGCATGATGTTGAGCACTTTCAGCGCGGGATAAGTTCCCGCAAAAGCAGCGGGGATGATGGCGAAATACTTGGACACATCGTTAGCGATTGAGAACGTCGTGAGCGATCCGCGCGTGATCAAGAGCTGCTTGCCGATCTCCACGATTTCGATCAGCTTCGTCGGATTAGAATCCAAATCCACCATGTTCCCGGCTTCTTTGGCCGCCTGGGTCCCTGTGTTCATCGCCACCGCGACATCCGCTTGAGCGAGCGCCGGAGCGTCGTTGGTGCCGTCTCCGGTCATGGCGACGAGTTTACCTCCGTGCTGCGTGTCCCGAATGAGTTTGAGCTTGGTTTCAGGCGTCGCCTGCGCCAGGAAATCGTCGACACCGGCCTCCGCGGCAATCGCCGCGGCGGTTAAGGGGTTATCCCCCGTGATCATGATGGTTTTTATCCCCATATGGCGAAGCTCGGCAAAGCGTTCCTTGATACCGCCCTTTACAATATCCTTAAGATGAACGACCCCGAGGACCTTATTTCGGTCGGCCACCACAAGCGGAGTGCCGCCGCCTTTGGCGATGCGTTCCACGGTGCTTCTGACAAATGTCGGGAAGGTTCCCCCATTTTCTTTCACATAGGCTTCCACAGCATCCGCCGCGCCTTTGCGAATATGGCGGCCATCCGCCAGGTCCACACCGCTCATGCGCGTTTGGGCTGTAAAGGGAATGAAAGTGGCGCCCAGCGATTGGACATCCCGTTCACGAATGTTGTATTTGTCCTTGGCAAGAACCACGATGCTTCGCCCCTCCGGCGTCTCATCGGCTAGAGACGCGATCTGCGCCGCATCTGCCAGCTCACCTGGAGCGATACCGTCGGTTTGAAAAAAGTCCACGGCCTGTCGGTTACCCAGCGTAATGGTTCCTGTTTTATCTAGAAGAAGCACATCCACGTCTCCTGCCGCCTCCACCGCGCGTCCTGACATGGCTATGACGTTCGCCTGAATCATGCGGTCCATGCCCGCAATGCCGATCGCCGGCAGAAGCCCGCCGATCGTCGTAGGAATGAGACATACAAGGAGCGCCACAAGCACCGTCACCGTGATCGCCGTGCCGTGGCCCGCCGCGTTCACGCTGTAGATCGAAAACGGCAGAAGCGTCACCGTGGCCATTAAAAAGATGATCGTCATTCCGGCTAAAAGGATGCTGAGCGCGATTTCATTCGGCGTTTTCTGCCGCTGGGCGCCTTCAACCATGGCGATCATGCGGTCAAGGAACGTTTCCCCGGGATTCGAGCTGATGCGAACTACGAGCCAGTCCGACAAAACATCCGTCCCGCCGGTCACAGCACTTCGGTCCCCACCGCTCTCGCGAATGACGGGCGCCGATTCTCCCGTGATCGCCGCCTCATTCACCGAGGCCACGCCTTCGATCACTTCACCATCCATAGGAATCGTGTCCCCTGCCTCCACCAGGACAATATCTCCCTTGCGAAGCGATGCGGCCGAAACGATCGCGAACTTGGAACCGTATTTGGGCGACGTCAATTTCTTCGCCGGCGTATCTTTGCGCGCCTTCCTCAAATTGGCCGCCTGAGCTTTGCCACGGCCTTCCGCCATCGCTTCCGAAAAATTAGCAAACACCACGGTGAACCACAGCCACAGAGAAACAGCAAGAATGAAACCCGAGGGGGCTTCCCCATGACCGCCCAAGGCCTGCAGCCAAAGCCCTGTCGTCAGGAGGCTGCCCACCTCCACCACAAACATCACCGGGTTTTTGATCTGATGCCGGGGATCCAGCTTCTTAAAGGAAGCCCCGATAGCCGGGCGAATAATGTTCCAGTCAAATAAGTTATGCGATTTTCTCGTCATGATTAAGCTCCTAACATCATCAGATGTTCGACTATCGGCCCCAGCGACCAGGCCGGGAAAAAGGTAAGCGCTCCCACAATAATCACAACGCTCGCCAGGAACATGACAAAAAGAGGCGTATGCGTAGGGAGTGTCCCAAGACTCATCGGAACCGATTTCTTTCTCAAAAGCGACCCTGCAATAGCCAAGACAGGGAGGATGGTCCAGTAACGCGCCGCAAAGATGCAAAGGCCAAGCAACGTGTCGTAAAACGGGGTCGCGGCGGTCAAGCCCGCAAAAGCGCTGCCGTTATTGTTCCCAGCTGATGCAAAAGCATAGAGCACCTCGGATAATCCGTGAGGACCGGGATTAGCCAGACCGGCCAGTCCCGCTTTGGTCACGACGGCAATCGCCGATCCGATCAGAACAAAAAACAAGGGGACAAGCGTCGCGATGGATGCCATCTTGACCTCGTAGGCTTCGATCTTCTTCCCCATATATTCGGGCGTGCGGCCCACCATGAGCCCGGCCAGGAAAACAGCGATGATGACGAAGACCATCATCCCGTAGAGCCCGCAGCCGACCCCTCCGTAAACCACCTCGCCCAACTTCATCAGCATCATCGGAATAAGTCCGCCGATCGGCGTATAGGAATCATGCATCGAGTCGACCGACCCATTGGACACCGCCGTAGCAGCGCTCGCCCATATTCCTGAGCTTGCGATGCCAAAACGCACTTCTTTGCCTTCCATATTGCCGCCCGGCTGAAGCCTGGTGGCTGTCTGGCTGATACCCATCTTGTCAAAAGCCGGATTTCCCGACTGCTCAGCGGACACGCAGATAAAAAGTAACGGGACAAAAATGAGCGTCATGGTTGCCCAGAGCGCCCAGCCCTGCCTTGTGTCTCCGATCATTTTCCCGAAGGTATAGCACAGGGCCGAGGGGATCAAAAGAATTAACAACAACTCGACAAACATCGCCGCCGAGTTGGGACATTCGTAGGGATGCGCGGAATTGACGTTAAAAAATCCACCGCCGTTGGAACCCATCTGTTTAATGGATACCATGCTCGCGACCGGTCCCGTCGCGATGGTCTGCTCAGTCACAACCTTTCCATTGGAATCTTTCGTCGGCTGAACCAGGGTGACCGTGTAATAGGATTTCAAAGTCTGCGGTATGCCTTGCGAAACCAGGAAGAGCGAAACAACAATGGAAAGCGGCATGAGGATATAAAGGATCGTGCGGTTGAAATCCACCCAGAAGTTCCCGACCGTCGTGCCGCGAACACCCCGCATTCCTCTTATAAGAGCGACCAGGACAGCCATCCCGGCCGCTGGCGAAATAAAATTCTGAACGGTCATGCAGGTCATTTGCGTCAGATAACTCATGGTGGTTTCGCCGCCGTACGACTGCCATTGCGTATTCGTCAGGAAGCTCAGCGCCGTATTGAAAGCCAGGTCCGGCGCCACCGCGCCCAAACCCGCCGGGTTCAAAGGAAGAAACTGTTGAATTCTTTCAATCAGATAGAAGAGAAGAAATCCAATCGCTCCGGACCACAGTACGGCAAAGGCGTATGTTTTCCAATCCATCTCTTCTTTCGGGTCGACTCCCCAAATTTTATAGATCAAATTCTCGATCGGGCGGAGCCATTTCATGGGCCCCGGAATCTCTCCTTCATACACCTTTGCCATGTACCAGCCCACTGGCTTGGTTAAAGCCAATAAGGCGGCAAGATAAAAGAGACATTGAATGACGTTATTTGTGTTCATGACGGCTCCTCTGAGACCAGACTCCAATCGCTATTCCTATGACCAGCGCCACAACGATATACCCAAAAAGAGTAGGCTGAATATCCTGTTGGAAAGCCGTTGAAGGCGGCCATACGGCAAAAGCATTCGCGCTCATAACCATCACGAGCGCTAGATACCCTAGAACCGCTGACAATAATTTTTTCATGACCGCCTCCTTGCAACGACCTGCCTACGGTCTTAGGATAACGCCGAAGCCCATAAGGGCTCCATTAAGGAGGCGTTAATAAGGCGTTAATGAGGAAGGGTTATTCTTCTTGCGGGGATTCGAGACGATATCCGACACCGGGTTCGGTTTTAAGCGAGCGCGGGCGCACCGGATCAGGTTCAATCTTGTGGCGGAGTTGGTGGACGGTGATGCGGACAAGCTCCGGCGTGACCGTTTCTCCCCACACTTCCTTAATAAGCTGCTTTTGGCTCACCACCCGGCCGGCGTTGCGGACCAAGCACGCCAGAAGATCATACTGAAGAGGCGAAAGATGAATTTCTTTCTTTTTCAGCCAAACTTTTCGGGCCACGAGATCCACTTTAAGACCCTCATGATCGTATAGTGGAGGCGCGTCTTCCGGCTTTTGGGCAGCATGGCGCAAAGCCACTCGCAATCGCGCCATCAGTTCCGGCACGCCGAACGGCTTGGTGAGATAATCGTCGGCGCCGGCATCCAGCCCCTTGATCTTGTCATGCTCCTGGCCCCGGGCGGAAATAATGATGACGGGCGCGGACGTCCATTGGCGCAGGGCCTTGAGGACATCAAGACCATCCTGGTCCGGGAGCCCCAGATCCAAGAGAATCACGTCGGGCTTGCGCGAGGCCGCCAGATCCAGTCCCATGCGTCCCGTTCGTGCCTCAATCACCTGCCACCCGCTTTTTTCCAACGAGGAATGCAGGAACGTCAAAATCGCGGATTCATCTTCGATAACGAGCAATGTTTTTTCTGTGTTCATAAAGGTAATGTGAAGCGAAAGATGGCCCCGCCTGTTTTATTATTTTCCGCCCAGATGCGGCCGCCGTGGGCGTTAACAATCGCCCGGCATATGGCCAGGCCAAGCCCCGCTCCCGGCGATGAGGGATCATGGTAAAACTTGTCGAACACTTTTTCCAATTCATTGGCCTTGAGCCCGGGCCCATGGTCTGCGACAGCAATCACGATGGAATGGTCTTCGGCCGCGGCGGAAATCTCTAGACTGGTCTTGGCCGGCGTATAGCGTATCGCGTTTTCAAAGAGGTTCATCAGCACCTGTTCAATCAACGTTGGATCCATGGGAACGAGGGGCAGGTTTTCTGGAACATCCACCTTCACCTGGCGGTCCTTAAGCGATTTCTCCAGACGCTCCAGCGTGCTGCCCAAAACTTCTTCAAAAGGATACGCTTCTTTTCGCAAATGCACAGCACCCGATTCGAGGCGTGTGGCTTCGAGCAGATTTTGAACCAGATGAGAAAGGCGCTCCCCTTCGGTCTGAATGTTCTCTAAGAGCTCGCGCACTTTTGGGCTCTTGGCCAATTCGTCTTTTTCCAGCAAAGCGCTCACCGACCCCACAATGACGGTGAGCGGCGTGCGAAAATCGTGCGAGACGGAACTCAAAAGCGAGCTTCTCATGCGTTCCCCTTCGGCCTCAATTTCGGCTTTCTTGGCTTTTTCCATGAGCCACGCCGATCGCTGTTCCCCTTGCCGCGCCGCTTCAGCTTCTTCCCGCAGACGAATGGTGAGATGGCTGATGAGCATGGCTACCGCAAACATCACGGCGAATGTCCAAATATACTGCGCGTCCGAAACACTGAAGGTAAAGCGCGGCGGCACAAAGAAGAAATCAAAACAGAGGACGCTCAAGGCGGCTGACGCCGCCGCCGGCCCGCGGTAACCCCTTGTGGCAACAATAAGAGTGCCCAATAAATAAATCATGACGAGATTGGTCAGCTCAAAGCGCGGATACATGGCAAAGCAAACCGCCGTGCATGCACCGACGGCAGCCGAGGCAAATCCATACTCCCGCCAGGATGAATTAATCATGCGGTTTCACAATTATAGTATTCAGGATGCCCAGGTCTGAGTAGATGGGTCGGATGTGCTGGCGCAAAATCGGCAAACGTCGAACGTACCAGAATGCCGCCGCCAAACAGAAAGCGCCGGCCAGGCAAACGCTGTGCGGCGCTCCCATGCGGCTGGCGAGGACTCCCCCGCCAAAATTTCCCAAGGGCGCCATCCCGATAAACGCCGTGGTGAAGAAGGACATGATGCGGCCGCGCTTGTCGGGCTCAACGATCGTCTGAAGCATCGTGTTGATGGAGGCGGTCGCGATCATCATGCCGAAACCCGCGACGGCCATCATCGCCCAGGAGATGAGGAACCGGTGTGAAAAAGAAAAGGCCACGAGTCCCACTCCAAAAAAGGTCATGCCTGTGCCGATAATTCGCCCAAGCCCGATCACCGATTTTCGTGAGGCCAAAAAAAGCGCCCCAGACATCGCGCCCAACCCCGAGGCCGCCATCAAAAACCCGAGTGTGTGCGGGCCGCCGTGGAGCACTTGATCGGCAAAAATCGGAATGAGCACCGTATAGGATGACCCGAGAAGACTGATCACGGCAAGAGAACCCAGCAAAGTCACAATCGGCACGGATCCGGCCGCGTAGGAAAAACCTTCCTTAAAGGAATCCCATAAATCAGGACTCTGGATCCGCCGGTCGAAAGACTTGAGACGCATCGAGAGAAGACTGATGATGATCGCGAGATAACTGACGCCGTTGATAAAAAAACACCATCCTTCTCCAACGGCGGCAATGAGGAGTCCCGCCACGGCGGGGCCGACCAGGCGAGCGGCGTTGACGAGGCTCGAGTTAAGCGCGATCGAATTGGCCAAATCGGCCGGATCATCGACCATTTCGATGACAAAGGACTGCCGGCTGGGAATTTCCAGCGCGTCGATCGCTCCGGAAATAAGCGATAGCACAATGAGGAGATGATAGGTGATGTGATGCGTGAGGACTAAAGCGGCCAACGCAAAGGCTTGCCCCATCCCGAGCGCTTGCGCGATGGTCACGAGGCGATGCTTATTCGTGCGGTCGATCCACGTGCCGGCAAAAGCCGCCAAAAGAAAGGTAGGGATCTGGCTGGCAAATCCGACTACGCCGAGTGCGAAAGCCGAATGCGTCAGACGGTAGGCGAGCCAGACTTCGCCCGTTTGCTGAATCCAGGTGCCGACAAGCGAAAGTCCCTGGCCCACAAAGAATAGCCGGTAATTGCGGTGCCGAAGCGCCCGAAAAAGAGAACTACCCATCAACCTTGACGGAAAGTTCTTTGAGAATGTCTTCTCGGAGTTGGGGGAGTTGAGTTAAACGCAGAGCGCGCGTGATTTTTTCTTTGAGACTATCTGGAAAATCCTGGAAAAAGCGCAGCTCGCCCGCCTGCCACGCCGCGGCAAGGCGGCCATTGTGGAAGAGAAGGCGATTGCCGCGCACGGCGGGGATCCGGGCGCCTTCCAAAATAACCCCTGCCAGATTCAGAGGATCAGCCGCGGAGATGATCAGCCAGGAATTTTCGTCGGTTCTTGAGCGCCGGAGCGCCTCGACGGCCTCCGGCATCGCGTATTGTTCGCCCGCCACTCCGGAAACAAAACGACCGCCGCGGATTTCTCCCCGGGCTTCCATGCGGCGATACACCGGCGCCAATTCCCACCAGGCTGGAGCTACTGTCTCGCGCGTCAACAAATCGCGGAACATGATGCCGTAACGCCGCAACAATAGAACCGCCCAGGCATTCAGGCGCTCTTCTTTTGCCGTCTCGCGAATCCTCGGTGGAAAAAGTGTCCATCGTCCGCCGCCAGTGTAAGAAATGCCACGCGGGATACCGGTGTGTCGGCGTCGCGTCCTTTCCCAACGGCGCACCGGAGATAGTGCGCGAAGCGCCGCAAACCCATCGGCCGTGACTAGTCCCAGTGCGGCCAGTTCGCTCAAGGCGGCTCGCAGCCGCGTCGGGACCAGACCAGTCACCTGCGCCAAATCATGCACGAATAGGGCTCCATTCTGCTGTAGTGTCTGGTAAACAGTTTGAGCTTCCGGCCGCGCATGAAGAAGGGATTTTCTATCCGGCGGAAGCAGCCATGACAAGTCTTCGCGGAACGCTAAGGTAATCGGAACCACGCGCGTGAGGCCAGCCCCCGTTGATTCATCTTCATCTGACTTTTGAGCCGGCGGGCGCAGACGTCCCCAGATGAGTTCTCCGGAGAATGACAGATGATCCAGCCATTCGCTTTGATATTTTTCGACGCGGGACGCGAGAATGTCCATTTCCCAGGCGCCCGCCGCCATTTCAAAACCTTCCAACTGGCCCACCGCTTCGCGCAAACCGAGCGGCCCGTCGCGGTGGCTCTCCGGAAAAAGATGATGGTATTCGGCCAAATAAAGCCAATAGATCTCAGGGCTTACCGGCTGAATGCGTTTGCGCGCTCCTTCCAACGTGAGACGGTGAATGCGCGCCAAAAGCCGCCGCTCGCACCATTCGATGGGCGCGCCGGGCAACGACGCCTGCGCGGTGTAGCGCCCTTGAAGAACAAAGCCTTCCGCTTCTAGCCGCGCCAAAGCGATCTCAACGGTGGAAAGCGCCAGGCCTAGATCGTCGGCCATCTTTTGCGCGGTCACGGGGCCACTGATTCCGGTCCGGCCTCGGACGAGTCCTGCCGCCGCCTCTTCGGGTTCAACGGGTTTCAGCAATTCATCCGGCAGAATAAGATCGGGAATCGCTTTAGCTTCCGGAAATAACGCCTTTATCCACGGCCACCGTTCGGCGGCAATCCAAAGGACGTTCGCCGAACTGACGGTTACACTTGCCGCCCGCCCTTGAGCGGCCAATTCTTCAAACCAGGATTTCCACGCCTCTCCCTCCGTGGAAGGCAGGGCGCCCAGCATGAGAAGCGTGTCGTGTAATTCCTCTGCGTCCCGGACGACCGGAGCGGCTTCGGCGCGCACGCGAGCGATCGCTTCAGGATCCAGCCGCGCGAGATTCCCCATCTCTTCAATGGAAAGCGTCCGCCGCACGGTGACTGCTCGCGCGCGGCGCTCTTCTAGCGGAGCGTCGTCGAGGAATGAATAAGGATTGGCATTCAAAATGGAATGGCTGAAAGGGGACGGCTCGCGGGTGTCCCGCCCGACGAGCTCAATTTTTCCTTCCTCGATCGCCAAAAGCACGCTCTTCCAACTGTCGACGTCCATGGCTTCATGCAGGCAGTCATATACCGTTTGAGCGATGAGGGGATGATCCGGCAAGGGCACGTCCGGCGGCCGGTGTTCGAAGCAGGCCGTCTGAAGCGGAAACACCGCCGACATGAGATCGTCGGCCTTAAAGCGCTGAAGCGGCGGCGGTACTTTTTTCCCTCCGCGAAAACGCAGGACCGCGAGCGCGCGCGATACATTCCAGCGCCACCGCACGCCGAACATGGGCGCCGCCAAGAGCGCTTGAACGAGCGTCTCTTCCGCGTGTTTGGAACGGAGAAGCGTAAACATCTGATCCAAGGGAAAGCTGTGCTGGGGGCCGAGCGACAAATTGATTCCGTTATCGTCCGCCGACGCTTGAAGCTCAAAATCAAACGTGCGGCAAAACGATTTGCGCATCGCCAGTCCCCAGGCACGGTTGATGCGGGCGCCAAAAGGGGCGTGAACCACGAGCTGCATGCCGCCCGAATCGTCGAAGAAGCGCTCAAAGAGGATTTGTTTCTGCGTGGGAACCATGCCGACGGCCGCCTTTTGCACCGCCACATATTGGACGGCTTGCGCCGCCGGCCAATCGTCCAGGCCGCATTCCAATTTCAGCCACGCTGCCGCTTTGTCCTGGCCTTCTTCGATATGCCGCGACAGATCGCCCCGGAGATTGGACAATTCTTCGGAAAGCTCGCTCGTGCGCCCGGGCGCCTCCCCCAGCCAAAACGGAATATTCGCCGGCGCGCCTTCGGCGTCACGCACTACGACCTGCCCGCCGCGAACATAACGAATTCGCCACGATGTATTGCCTAAAAGGAACACATCGCCCGCCAAGCTCTCGACGGCAAAATCCTCATTCACAGTTCCGACCACCGTGCCTTCGTCTTCCGTCACCACGCGATAGTCCGCGGTTTCTGGAATAGCGCCTCCAGACGTGAGCGCCGTCAAGCGCGCCGACCGACGGGCTTTGAGTTCATGATGAATCGCGTCCCGGTGAACGTAAGCGCCCTCTTTTCGACCGACGGCGATGCCTTCGCTCAAGATCGCCACAATCCGGTCAAACTCTTTGCGTTCCAAATTCCGGTAGGGCCAAGCTCCGCGGAAGAGTTCAAAGAGTTTGTCTTCGTTCCAGTCCTCGGCCGCCACTTCGGCCACGATCTGCTGTGCCAGGATATCGAGCGGGGCGATAGGGATTTCGACATGATCCAACCTGCCTTGGCGCACGGCACGCACGATCGCCAAACTTTCCATCAGCTCATCCCGCGTGAGCGCAAAAAGCCGGCCTTTTGGAACCACGCCGAGATGATGGCCTGAGCGCCCGACACGCTGAAGAAAAGTGGCGATCGAGCGGGGCGAACCCATCTGACAGACGAGATCAATAAAGCCGATGTCGATACCCAACTCAAGCGACGCTGTGGCGACGATGGCCTTCAATTCGCCCTTCTTGAGGCGCTCTTCGGCGGACAAACGAAGTTCGCGCGACAAACTTCCGTGATGGCTGGCCACGACCGAGTCGCCCAAATGTTCGCGCAGCCGGTAGCTGATGCGCTCGGCCATCCGGCGCGTGTTGACGAACACGAGCGTGCTCCGGTGAGACAAGATCAATTCTGACAGTTTTTTATAGATCTCGTCCCATTGTTCATTGGAGCAAACCGCGGATAATTCGGAAGGGGGCACTTCAATCCCCAAATCCAGCTGGCGGATGTGGCCGGTGTCGACGATATGGCACTCAGAGCCTCTGGCGCCGACGAGAAACTGAGCAATCTCCTCGATCGGTTTCTGTGTCGCCGAAAGTCCGATCCTCACCGGAGGTTTTTCGCACAGCGCTTCCAGGCGTTCCAGCGACAGCGTCAAATGCGATCCGCGCTTGTCGCGGGCCAGGGCGTGAATTTCATCGACGATCACTGTTTGAACCGTGGATAATAGTTTGCGGCTTTTTGCCGCCGTGAGCAGCAGATAAAGAGATTCGGGCGTTGTGACGAGGATATGCGGCGGCTTCTTCAGCATGGCCGTGCGCTCATGCATAGGCGTGTCACCTGTTCGCACCAAAGCGCGCAAAGGCGGCAGATGATGACCCGCCTGGGCCGCGCGATCGGCGATTTCCTTCAACGGGCCCTCGAGATTGCGGCGGATATCATTGGAAAGAGCTTTGAGCGGAGAAATATAAACGACCTGTATCTGATCTTCCAGAGTGCCGGCGATGCCCTGGCGCAGCAGCCGGTCAATGCAGACAAGAAAGGCCGCCAGCGTTTTTCCGGATCCGGTGGGCGCCGCGATCAGCGTGTGCCGTTCCGCGGAGATCTCCGGCCAGCCGAGCTTTTGCGCGTCCGTCGGCTGGCCAAAACGCTCCAAAAACCATTGTTCAATGATGGGGTGGAAAGGCGTTTGAGGCATAGCCCTATTTTAGCGCGGAATGCGCCGCAATTTGGGCTTGGGTATCTAAAAGATAAGGGGTTAGTGGTCCGGCATTCGGTAGCGCTTGATTAATAAGCTTCTGGGCACGATCGAGATGTTTGCCTTCAGCGACATCCACCATCGCTAAATTATTCATGATGCCGGGATTGCCTGGAGAGGCTTTCAACGCGCGGCGGAAATAAGACCGTGCATTCCCCCATTCACGATTTTCAAACGCTATATTACCCAACGCCATAAGGGCGGGAACCTGGCGGCGGTCCTGCGCTAAGGCCATTTGATACTGTTGAATAGCAGGTTTTTTTTCGCCGTGCGCAAGATACACGTCCCCCAAAGACACATGTTCGGCCGCAGACAGCGGGTCGCGGGATTCAGCCATTCGGGGGAAACTGGCGCATGCTGATAGGACCCAGGCGCCAAGCAGAAGCACAATAATTCTTTCACGCCTCATAAAGGCTGAGACAGCATCGCCCAGTTATCGGCTTTTCCCCATTGGCGAAGAAATTTCGCGTTAGAAATAAACTGATTTTCCTTGCCGGCCGAATGCATGTACAGGCCCTTCTTTTCATCGTCATATCCGGTGACGATCACATAATGATCTACCGGCACCGTGGAAAACCCCAAGTTGAGCATGGCTAATACGGGACGGCCGGCTTCAAGTTCGGACCGAAGCGACGGAAGATCACCGTTAATCATTTTTGTTTTTAAACCATGCGACTGGGCAGTGAGCACCAGATCCATCGGCAGCGTGCCGTGAAGTTTGGCCACATACATTTCGTCGCGCAGTTGTTTGGGATCGGTCGGCTTTCCCCAAAACGACAGCAGTCCCGCTAACGTCGCGGGACCGCACTGGTCCGTTTTATCGGGGAAAAAAGGAACTTTTAAAAGAAGGACAGCCGCGAGAAGACAGCTCAGGCGCTTACAGCGCACGGTTCGCTAGACGCGCTTGATAAGGTAAATAATCAAGAGGACCAGGACCACGACGACGAGAAGACCAATGATCAGGCCGTCGCCCGCGGGATTTACCGCGCGAATCTGGGAAGCGAGCTGATGCTTTTGCTCGTCCGAAAGACGGGACAGACGGGACTGAATCTCGGCATCCGATAAGCCGAGCGCATGCAGCTTTCCCCGCAAGGCTTTGGATTCGAGCGTTTTTTGGATCGTCTGCGTGTCTGCCGATGAGCTTGCTCCCTGTCCAGCCTGCACGAGATTGGAAGGAACCAGCATGGCTTCGGCCCGGTACTGCATCGCCGTCGCCAACGTCACGGACAAGACCAATGTGTAAACGATAGTTTTCATATTTTCCCCAAGAGTAACAGAATCAGAAGTACGAGAACGACAGTCCCCAAGCCTCCCGCAGGATAATAGCCCCATCCCGTGCTGTAGGGCCACGTCGGAATTGCCCCTATGAGAGCCAGGATCAGAATGACGAGCAGTATTCTTGACATGATGATGCCTCCCTTTTCAATCGATCTACTTTAAGAAGAAGATGAACTCGACACGGCGATTCTGTGCGCGGCCTTCAGTCGTATCGTTGGGCGCGACCGGGCGCGTTTGGCCGAAGCCCGCCGCCACCACCTGATCGGCGGAGACTCCCGACGAGTTAACCAGGTAATTCCTCACGGCATCGGCGCGCTTCTGCGACAGAGTCTGGTTCAGGTTGGCACTTCCGGTCGAGTCCGTGTGCCCTTCGACCCGCAGCTTCAAGTTGGGGTACTTCTTGGCGATTTCAGCGACTCTATCCAACGCCGCATGCGAATCCACCAGGAGTTCGGCGCTTCCGGTTTGGAAATTCACCGGCTTAAGATCCTTGCGGGCCACCATATCCTTAATCACGTTCACTTCCGTTTGCGCCTGCGTCACCTGCGCTTGCAATTCCTGCGCTTTTCGCTCCGCTTCGGCTTTCGCGGCGTCCGCCTGAGAGGCGGCCGCGTTGGCCTGCGCCTGATTTTTGTCCGCTAAATCCCTGGCCGCCGCCGCTTCTCTGTCGGCATCCGCTTTGGCCTTTTCCGCGTCAGCTTTGGCTTGGGCGGCTTCTGCTCGGGCTTTAGCCGTCGCGGGCCCTTCGCCGAAATAAACGCTCATCGTCCCTACGAGAGAAACAAGCCGATAGGGCACATTGCTGTCCTGCGCCATGAAATTGTGGTACAAGGCCTCTACACCAAGCGCCGTCCCCTGATTGATAAAAAATTCAAATCCCGCTCCGCCCTGGAGCGCGAGTTTGTCCCATTTCACTGAAGGAGCGTCGGGAACATCCATTTTGTTGATGCTGACGCCTGCGCCGGCTGTGATATAGGGAGTAATAGGGAGATGTTTAAAAAGGTTGTACCGCACGGACCCAATAATGGGCCGGAACCGAATAGGCTCTCCCGTCGTGCGGCTGTAGGGCTGCATGTCGGCATAAGAAGCGACCAGGGAGAAACTGTCGTTCAGGAAATATTTCGCGTTCACCGTCCACATTTGACCGTCTTTATCGGAGTCCTTATAAGTAGATGGGAATTCGGGTTTAGACCGGCCATAACCACCGCCTAGCGAAAGCCGGCCGCCGAACCAATCAAAAGCCCCAACGTTTCCCGTGCTCAAGAATGCGATGGCAATAACAAAACTCAGAATCTTTTTCATGGTTCATGGTCTCCCTTTTTAATGATCAGTTACTGCTTGATTTGACACCTGATGAGGCATAGGGTTACAAATCCAGTAACTTGCAGTATGGTAGACCAAATAGAAATGACTGCATATCAGGCGGCTAAGCTAATTCTCACCTACGCCAAACCACTAGGGTTGGGAGAAGCGTCTTCAGGAAGGGGTCACTGTCACTTTGTTGATCACATTTTCGTCGCCGGCAATGCCGGCGGCTTTCTCGTTTACTTTCTCTTTCTGCTCTTCCGTGTGGACGCGGCCCTTGAGAATGACCTTGCCATTTTCGGAATGCACTTTGACGACGTGCGCGCAATAAGGAAGGGTATCGTCGGCGACAATCGCCGAGTGGACTTGATGAATCACCTGCTGATCTGAGGTGTGTGGTCCAGAGAGATCTTCGGCACACACGAGTGCCAGCCACGCGCTGAGGATGAGCAGGACGAAGAGAAACACTTTCATATCGGATTAGACCCGCGGAAGGCTTGAAGAGTTACAGCTCGTGATACGATAATGGCCTTATGAAACTGGCCACGTTTAACGCCAATTCTATTCGGGTTCGACAGAACGCCATCTTGGGATGGCTCAAGAGCCGACAACCGGATATTCTCTGCGTCCAGGAAACGAAGGTTCAGGATCATGAGTTTCCGCGGCAGCCGTTTGAAGATGCAGGCTATGGTGTGCATTTCCGGGGAATGAAATCCTACAACGGCGTGGCCATCTTGAGCCGCGAGAAACCCAAATCGGTCACCTATGGATTGGGCGACGCTCCGGAAGCGGACGAGCCCCGGCTGGCGCATGCGCGATTCAAGAATTTCTCCGTCATCAATACGTATATTCCGCAGGGATATCTGATCGAATCGCCGAAGTATGCCTATAAGCTGGAATGGTTTAAAAGGCTCAGGCGGTATTTCGAAAAAAACTTCTCACCTGCCGATCCTGTGATCTGGTGCGGGGACTTGAACGTCGCGCCGCGCGACATCGATGTGCATCACCCCGAGAGGCATCTCACGCACGTTTGCTTTCATGAAGACGCGAAGAAGGCGTATGCCGAAACGCTGGCCTGGGGATTCGAGGATGTGTTTCTGAAACTATATCCGGGAAAACAGCAGTTCACATTTTGGGATTACCGGTTCAGGCCGAACGGCAAATCGTCGCTGGAAGCCAACCTCGGCTGGAGAATTGATCATATCCTGGCTACGGCCGAGCTCGCCAAACGCTGCATCCAAGTGGAAGTCGACACCGAACCCCGTAAAGCTCCTCAGGCTTCTGACCACACCTTCCTTTGGGCTGAATTTAAGATTTAGAAATGCGGAAGCAGCCGTGAAGGTGATCGTCCACCATTCCGGCCGCCTGCATGAAGGCGTAGCAGATGGTGGACCCCACGAAATTGAAACCCCGGGCGCGCAAATCCTTGCTCATCGCATCTGATTCTGGACTGGTCACGCGCAGATCCCGATAGGTCCTGGCTCGGCGGCTGATTTTCTTTCCTTTAACAAAGCTCCAAAGGTACCGATCGAACGAGCCGAATTCTTGCTGGACTTGGAGAAACGCTTTGGCATTTTGAATGGCGGAAGCAATTTTCAGCCGGTTTCGGATGATCCCGGGATCCTTGAGAAGCCGCTTCACATCACGGGGGCCAAAGGCGGCAATGCGGCGGGCGTCAAAATTGTGAAAAGCTTTCCGGTATCCCGCGCGCCGATAAAGAATGGTGCGCCAGCTGAGTCCCGCCTGAGCGCCATCTAAGATCAGAAACTCGAAGAGTTTGCGGTCATCATGCAGAGGCGTCCCCCATTCTTCGTCATGGTAGGCCTGCATGAGCGCGTCACCGTCCGCCCAGCCGCACCGTTTCATTTTCATAAAGATATAATACTGAACCTATGGAGCTAAAAATACTCATCCTGCCCGGAGACGGAATCGGCGTCGAAGTGACGCGCGAGGCTGTTCGGGTACTGGAACGCGTCGCCGCCAAGTTCAACCATAAGCTTTCTCATAAGGAAGGCCTGCTGGGCGGCATCGCGATCCACAAAACGGGCTCGCCGTTTCCCCCTGAAACTGAAAAGCTGGCTTTACAGATGGACGCGACGCTCATGGGAGCCGTTGGCCTTCCCGAATTCGATAATGCTCCACCCGATAAACGCCCGGAGAAAGGCCTGCTCGGGATCCGTAAAACGCTCGGGGTCTATGCCAACTTGCGGCCGGTGCGCTCTTACAAATCGCTTCTTGACTCCTCTCCTTTAAAGAATCACCTGGTCGATGGGACAGACATGATCATCGTCCGAGAATTGACAGGTGGGCTTTATTACGGGACCCCGCGCGGCATCTCTGGATCAGGCGCCCAGGAGCGCGGCGTCAACACCATGGCTTATACGCGCGTCGAAATCGAACGCGTAGCTCGAATGGCCTTCAATTTGGCGAGAAAGCGGCGCAAAAAACTCGCCAGCGTGGACAAGTCAAATGTCCTGGAAGTTTCCCAGCTTTGGCGGCGCGTGGTCACCGAAGTGGGCAAAGAATACCAGGACGTGGCGCTTGAGCATATTCTCGTCGACAACTGCGCGATGCAGCTGATCTTAAACCCCAAGCGTTTTGACATCGTTCTCATGGAAAATATGTTCGGAGATATCCTGAGCGACGAAGGATCGGTTCTGGCCGGCTCGATCGGCATGCTGCCGTCCGCGTCCATCGGCGACCAGAAGCCTAACGGCGTCTGGGTAGGCCTCTATGAACCCGTTCACGGCTCAGCACCCGATATCGCCGGCCAGAACAAGGCCAACCCTCTAGGCGCCATCGGTTCCGTCGCCGCCATGCTAGAATATAGCTTCGGACTCACGAAGGAAGCCGCCTCGGTGAACTCAGCCATCGAAAAGGTGCTCACCAGCGGCAAAGTCACCGCAGACTTAAAACCCACGGGCAAACCTGCCACCACGGAAGACGTCGGCAAAGCCGTCTGCGCTCAAATAGTCTAAAAAAGGCTCGCCTAAGCACAAAACCTACGATAGAATTGAGATATGGAATCCGCTCTTGCACGTCAAAGCCATAACGAGCTTATCGAAGCCGCCAAACGAATGACTCCCGCGCAACGCCTAAAAGCATTCGTGACCCATTCCCGCCTTATGTTCAAACTTCAGAAAGCTGGCATCAATTTTCGCAAACTAAAAAAGAAATCTCGCTTATCAAAATGAGGACCACCGGTCCCGGTCAGTCTCCCCATTTATTGTTAGATGTGCTCGAAATTCTAAAAAAGGAAAAAGTCGATTACGCTATTGTTGGGGCTTTGGCCGCCTCCTTTTACGGCATTGTCCGAGGGAGTTTGGATGCCGACGCCGTAATCTCGCTAGCATTCCCCTCTCTTCGCGGCTTAGAAAAAACGTTTAAAAAGGCGGGTTTTACGACAGATCTGCGGCGCGGCGATCCAGACGACCCTATTGGGGCGCTCCTTGCTATTACTGACAAACACAGGAACCGTGTTGATTTGCTTACCGGCATTCGCGGAATGGATCCCACCGCTTTCTCTCGTACCGTGGAAGCCCCTTTTTTGGACAAGCGCATACGCATGATCGGTGTTGAGGATTTTATCGCTATGAAGATTTATGCGGGCTCGCCGAAAGACTTAGAAGATGCCAAGAATGCCTTGGCTGTGTCAGAAAAATCAATTGATCATACTCTCCTAGAAAAAGTGGCTCGCCGATTCGGAGTCTCAACTCTCAAAGTTCTAAAGACGCTTCTTTAATTCGGGACTCCGCATAACCGGGCCAATCTGGTAAAATACTATTCCGCTGTTCCTTTCTGAAGCGGGTCCCCCAGAAACGATTATGGATACATTAGATCAGCTGGAACAACAGAGCGTTTATATCTTGCGGGAGGCGTTTCGCCACTTCGAACGCCTCTGCATGCTGTGGTCTGTCGGCAAGGATTCGACGGTGCTTTTGTGGCTCGCCCGCAAAGCGTTCTTCGGCCATGTGCCGTTTCCGCTCGTCCATATCGATACGAGCTTCAAAATCCCTGAGATGATCACCTACCGCGACAAGCTGGCGATGGAATACAAGCTGACGATGGTCGTCGGACAGAACGTGGAAGCGCTCAAGGCGAAAACGACCTTCCCAGATACCCAGAATCTTCCCGATGGCGATCCGAAGAAAGTATCGCGATTTGACTGCTGCGGCATGCTCAAGCGGGAAGCGCTGACCAATACCTTGAACGGCACCTGGAGCCGCAAGCGTCTCAATTTGAAAACGGGCAAATATGAGATCGATCAGGACAAGGAACCCTATAACGGCGTCATCGTGGGCGCCCGCGCGGATGAAGAAGGCAGCCGTTCCAAAGAGCGCTACTTTTCCCCCCGCGACAAAAACAACCTATGGGACGTGGGCGAACAGCCGCCCGAGTTCTGGAACCAGTTCAAAACCGATTTTGCTCCGGGCACCCATGTCCGTGTGCATCCTTTGCTCGACTGGACTGAGCTCCATATCTGGGAATACATCAAGCGTGAAAATATTCCGACGGTTTCTCTCTATTACGACCAAGGATCGGGAACTCGTTACCGCAGTCTAGGCTGCGCTCCCTGCCAGTCGCCTATTCACAGCAAGGCAAAGAATGTGGATGACATCATCGCCGAACTCAAAAGCGGCAAACTCAAGAATATCGCCGAACGTTCCGGCCGGTTGCAGGACGGGAAGCATGGGCTGGAAGAGTTAAGACGCGAAGGGTACATGTGAAAAACAACGCAACGGGCAATGCGCAACGCGTGACGGCGGCGCTGGAACAAATGAACATCGTCATCGTGGGTCACGTCGACCACGGGAAGTCGACCGTCGTGGGCCGCCTCCTGGCCGATACAGGTTCGTTGCCCGAAGGAAAGCTGGAAGCCGTCCGCAAAGAATGCCAGCGCACCGGCAAGCCTTTCGAGTACGCCTTCCTCTTGGACGCGCTCACCGATGAGCAGGACCAGGGCATCACGATCGACACCGCGCGCTCCTTCTTCAAAACCGCCAAGCGCGACTACATCATCATCGACGCACCCGGCCATATCGAATTTTTAAAGAACATGATTTCAGGCGCCGCCCGCGCCGAGGCGGCCGTCTTAGTCATCGACGCGAAAGAAGGCGTGCGAGAAAATAGCCGACGCCATGGCTATATCCTTTCAATGCTCGGCATCAACCAGGTCATCATCTGCGTCAATAAAATGGATTTGGTCGGCCGCTCGGAGAATACATTCCAGGATATCGAACGGGAATACCGCGCATTTTTGAAAAGCATCGGCGCGGTCTCTCCAAAAGCCTTTATTCCGGTGAGCGCCACCAACGGCGAGAACCTCGCTCAAAGAAGCTTGCAGATGCCCTGGTACAAGGGCCCAACCTTGCTCGAATCGCTCGATGATTTCAAAAAGGCCCCGTCCAAGAGCGACCGCGCCTTTCGAATGCCCGTTCAGGCCGTCTACAAATTCGTGAGCCAAGGCGATGACCGCCGCATCGTGGCCGGACGCGTGGAAGCGGGCAAAGCCAAAGTGGGCGATAAAGTCGTTTTCTTGCCTTCCAACAAAACGAGCACGATCAAAAGCATTGAAGCCTTTAACGCACCGGCCCGCAAGGAAATCGAGGCGGGTTGGTCGACGGGTTTTACGCTGACCGAAGAGATCTATGTCACTCGCGGAGAAATCATGGCGCATGCCGATCATCCGCCGCTAGTTTCGACGCGGTTCCGGGCTAACCTCATCTGGCTCGGCAAGAAACCGTTCTCGCCCGACCGCGACTACAAGCTAAAGATCCATACCCAGGCCGTGCCCGTTCGCATCCAGCAGATAAACAAGGTTATCGATGCGTCTCAAGCCTCACCCGATGCTAATGCGCCCTCTCCCGTCGGGAGAGGGACGGGCTCACCCCAGGGTGAGGCAAAGCCGATTAATCGCCATGACGTCGCTGACCTCATTCTTGAATCCCGGCAGCCGATCGCTTTTGACACCATCGCTGAGGGCGAGGCCACCGGGCGCTTCGTCATCGTCGATGGTTATGACATCGCGGGCGGCGGCATCATCACCGGCGTCGAAAAAGACGAAAAAGAAGAGCTGCGCGCAGAGGCGCAGCGGCGGGATTTCAACTGGATTAAAGGTGGCGTGTCGCAGGAAGCCCGCGCCGCCAAACTCAGCCACCGGCCGGCGCTCGTCATGTTCGTGGGCAAAGCGGGCGTGGGCAAACACAAGTATGCGCGCGCCGTGGAAAAAGCTCTTTTTGATAAAGGCATGTCCGCTTATATGCTCGACGGCACCAATGTACTCTTGGGCGTCGACTCTGATCTCGTCTGGGTGAACACCACGCAGCAGGAGCTAGTCCGCCGCTTCGCGGAGGTGGCTCATATCCTTCTGGACGCCGGGCATTTGGTCATCTCGACGACAAATTCAATCGGCCTGGCCGACTTCTCAGCCGTCCAAGCGCTGATTTCCGATTTCCCGGTACTTGCCGTCGACGTCAATCCCGCGAAGAGCGCCATCGGTTCGGCTGATCTGCAGCTCACCGGAAAAGAATCCGAACCCGACGTCATCGCCAAAATGGTCGGCTTGTTGGAAAAACACCACATCACAAATCTGTGAGCAAAAAAGTCTCCATCGTGACGCTCGGCTGCGCGAAGAATATCGCCGACACAGACAATCTCGCCCGCGTCTTAAGAGCCCGCGGGCACGAAATCGTCACGGATGCCGCTGACGCCGACACGATTGTCGTGCATACCTGCTCCTTCATTGAAGCGGCCAAAAAGGAATCCATCAACACGATCCTGGAAGCGGGGAAGCTGAAGGGCGAATCGAAGAAGCTGATTGTGACCGGATGCCTCGTCCAGCAGCACGGCAAAGAGATCTTTGACGAACTGCCGGAAGTCGATGCGTTTTTAGGGACGGGTCAGATGGGCCAAGTGGCGGATCTTCTGGAAAAACCTCGGGCCCGCTTTATCGATCGCGCCA